>ENA-UOJP01000106-UOJP01000106.1-human-gut-metagenome-genome-assembly--contig:-C102-NODE-106-length-186346-cov-14.260753_pt1 | contig 186346 bp, 171 predicted proteins | sample MGYA00242353_ERZ723900 | MGnify/ENA metagenome assembly ERZ723900 | reverse complement strand
TAGTTACAAAATAAATAACTTTTTATATATTTTTATAATAAATATTACAAACTTAACTGAATTTTAATAGATAAAATTAACAAAAATGAAAACAGATACAAAAATACCGCCCCGTTTTGCCAAGGCTTAACAGAGCGGTAATCATTTGAAACCTGATTATTTTTCGTAAACACTGCGTTTCAGTGCGCCGATATAGGGCAGATTTCTGTATTTCTGATCATAGTCAAGACCATACCCCACAACGAACTCATCCGGAACACTGCACCCCACATAATCGGGAGAGATATCGGCAACACGCCGTTCCGGTTTATCCAGCAGCGTAACGATACTGATAGATTTTGCGCCGCGCGTTTTCAGAATATCCGAAACATATTTCAGCGTTCTGCCGCTGTCCAGAATATCTTCCACGATCAAAACGTCATAGCCGTTTAGATCAATATCAATATCCTTGGTGATCTTAACCCTGCCTGTGGATTCCGTGCCGCTGCCGTAAGAGGAAACGGACATAAAATCTATGCTGAGCGGCAGTTCGATATGGCGCACAAGATCCGTCATAAAAAAGACACAGCCCTTTAAAATGCCGAGAACCAGAAGATTTTTTCCTTTAAAATCCGAGGTAATACGTTTGCCGAGCCTTTCGTTGATCTCTTTGAGTTCCTGTTCGGAAACAAGCACTTTTTCAACATCTTTATGTATCATAGCTTACCTTTCCTCTCTGAAATAGGACAGGCCGAGGGACGCCGGCCCCTGATTTTCCTTTTTCTTGCGCATGGAGCCGATGATCAAAACGATGATCGTTACAACATAAGGCAGCATCTGCGCAATAAACGAGTTGATATTCCAGCCCAAAACGCTTGGTACATAGTTATACGCCCAATAACAGAAGCCGAAGATATAAGAGCCCCAGATCAGGTTGATCGGTTTCCATGTTGCGAATATAACGAGCGCCACGGACAGCCAGGCGAGCGCCTCAATCGCATCGCCTGCGGCGGTTGCCCAGGTGCCGTAGTTATAATCCAGCACATAGTAAACGCCGCCGAGGCCGGTAATGCCGGAACCGATGCAGGTGGCAAGGTATTTATATTTTGTAACGTTAATCCCGGCGGCATCGGCAGTTGCAGGCGATTCGCCCACGGCGCGCAGATTCAGACCCGCTTTTGTTTTATTGAGAAACAGCGTTGCTGCAATCGCAATGAGGATAACCAGGTACATCATAAAGCCGTAAGAGAAAAAGACCTGACCGAACCCTTTACTTAAAGCGCCGAATATTTTAAAGGAAAACACCTCGTTGGCAAAATCCGCCTTGGTGGAGGTGGAACCTTCCGGGATGATAAAAGTGCCCACAAATTTGGAAAGGCCGACGCCGAAGATCGTAAGCGTAAGACCTGTAATATTCTGATTGACACGTAAAGTCGTGGTCAGCAAACTGTAAAGCGCGCCGGCAAGGAACGATGCCGCGAACGCGCAGACAAGACCGATCACAATGATAAGAACTGCGCTAGGATCCTCTGTGGAATTCTGATACAGATACGCGCCGGAGAATCCGAACGCCGCACCGATACACATGATGCCCGGCGTGCCGAGGTTGAGGTTGCCGGCTTTTTCCGTTAACGTTTCTCCGATCGCGCCGTACATAATTACGGAGCCGAAGATGACGGCTCTTGTGAGCCAAACGATTAAATTTTCCATAGCCGCCCTCCTTACGCGTTCTTTTTGCGGAAGTTCAGTTTATAATTGATAAAGAATTCCGCGCCGATAACGAAGAACAAAACGATACCGATAACGATCTGCGAAGCGGAAGAATCAAACGCATCGTTGGAATTGGCGATCAGATTCGTGCCCCTTTCCAGCACAACGATAAACAGAGAGATAAACACCATTTGTATCGTATTGAATTTTGCAAGCCACGCAACAATAATTGCCGTGAAGCCGTAGCCGCCGCCCGTTGTTCCGGAGGAAATGGAATGATCCTGACCGGCAACGGTAAGAAAGCCGCACATGCCGCATATTGCGCCGGACATGAGCATCGTGCGGATGATCACTTTATTGACGTTGATACCGGCATATCTGGCGGTATTGACCGATTCGCCAACCACAGCGATCTCATATCCGTGTTTTGTTTTCTTTAAATAGAGAAAAACGAGCACGGCAAGAATCAGAACTACAACGGTGTTGAGCGCCCAGTCCGTGCCGAACAATTCGGGAAGATAGCCGGCTTTTGTTGCCCGGTTGATTTTGCCGAGGGAAGAGGCGGAGCCTTTCCACTTATCATAGAAGAAATCAACCAGTTTGATCACCACGTAGTTCATCATCAGCGTGAACAGCGTTTCATTCGTATTGAATTTCGCCTTGAAAAGTGCGGGAAGGAAACCGACAAGGGCGCCCGCCGCCACAGCGGCAACGATCATAACAACAAAAAGGAGCCATGCCGGCAGTGCTGTAGAGCAATACACCATAACGATTGCCGTAGCAAGGCCGCCCGCAAGGAGCTGGCCTTCCGCACCGATATTCCAGAACCGCATTTTAAAAGCCGGCGCAAGCGCAACAGCAATACAAAGCAGCTTTGCGGTATAGATCAAAGTGCTGGACAGATAGATCTTATTGCCGAACGCGCCTTTGATCATGGTGGAATACAACTCCACGGGGCTGACGTCAATTACGATTTTCATAAAGACCGCAACCGCGATCAGGCCGAGAACGAGCGCGATGCCGCGGTAGCCCCATGCTTTCAGCTGGGAAACATTTTCTTTTTTTGTGAGCCGAACAAACGGCTCCTTTACTTTTGCTGCGGATACGTTTTCCATTGCGCTCATGCCTCCTCTCTGAGATTCGTCATCATAAGACCGATCTCATCTTTTGACGCGGTTCTTGTATCAACGATACCGTTTACTTTACCGCCGCAGAGCACCATGATTCTGTCTGTAAGTTCAAGCAGAACATCCAGATCCTCGCCGACATAAATAACCGCGGTGCCCTTTTTCTTTTCTTCATTCAAAATATTATAAATGGCATAGGAAGTATTGATATCCAGTCCGCGAACGGCATACGCCGTCATAAGAACGGACGGGGAACCTGAAATTTCCCTGCCGACAAGCACTTTCTGCACATTGCCGCCAGAGAGCTGCCGTACCGGGGTATTGATATCCGGCGTTACGACTTCCAGATCATCCCTAACCTTTTCCGCAAGTTTGCGCGGTTCTTTCTGCGAGATGATCGGGCCGCCCTTATCATAGGAGCGCAGGAGCATATTTCCCGTCATGCCCATGGAACCGACAAGACCCATGCCGAGCCTGTCCTCCGGCACAAAGGAGAGCGAAACGCCGAGATTGCGGATCGCCTTAGGCGTTTTGCCAACAAGCTGCTGCGGTTCGCCGTCCGGCGGAAGATACATAATGCTGCTGCCGTCCATCGTTTTCTGTAGTCCGGCAACGGATTCCAGCAGTTCTTTCTGCCCGCAGCCCGAAATGCCCGCGATACCGAGGATCTCGCCGCTGTTGGCGGTAAAAGACACGTTATCGAGCACAAGGACGCCTTCACTGTTTTTAACGGAAAGATTTTTAACTTCCAGCCTGATCCGGGGATTTACGGGATCATCCCTTTTGATATTGAGTTCTACCTTTTTGCCCACCATCATTTCGGTAAGCATTTCCTCGCTTGCGTGTTTGGTTTCCACCGTGCCCACGTATTCCCCTTTTCTGAGAATGGAAACGCGGTCTGAAACCTCAAGCACCTCATTCAGTTTATGGGTGATGATCACGACGGATTTGCCGTCATCGCGCATACTTTTGATCACCTTAAACAGTTTTTGCGTTTCCTGCGGCGTCAGAACGGCGGTAGGCTCGTCCAAAATCAGGATCTCCGCTCCGCGGTAGAGCGCTTTTACAATCTCTAAAGTCTGCTTTTGGGAGACAGACATTGTGTATACTTTTTGAGAGGTATCTATTTCAAAGCCGTATTTATTGCAGATATCGTTAATTTTTGCGGCGATTGCTTTTTTGTTGTATTTTTCCTTTTTATCCAGCCCGAGCGCTACATTCTCCGTTGCCGTAAAAACATCCACCAATTTAAAATGCTGATGGATCATACCGATGCCGAGAGCATATGCGTCTTTCGGGGAGCGTATGGACACTTCTTTTGAATCAACAAAAATATGCCCTTCATCTGGCAGGTAAATCCCTGAAAGCATATTCATCAGGGTTGTTTTTCCGCTGCCGTTTTCACCCAGAAGAGAAAGGATTTCTCCGTGGCGGATATCCAGACTTACGTCTTTATTTGCAACAACGCTGCCGAAAGTTTTTGTTAGATTTTTAAGCTGAACGGCAATCTGTTCCAAACTATCGCTCCTTTTCATCATTTTTTCATTTCTGCTGCGAAAGCAGCCGGGGATTCATTTGCAGGGCAAACCGAACCCCTGTTGATTATAACAGAATAACCAATGAAAGGGAAGCCGAAAAGCTTCCCTTTCCTGAATTTTCAGCGATTACGCATTTGCGTTCAGTTCTGTGATTCCGTCTATTCTGAGCTGGAAGTAAGGAGCGGCTCTGAGAACGGATTCCTCAAAATAAGTAATGTTATTTGCAGATACGATAGCTTCTTTTGTTTCACCCTGATATACGGCGGTTGCCGTACCGGTTGAATAATCATAATAAGTAAGATCGATCGGAGCGGTCGTTACCTGCGCGCCTTCAACGGTAAACTTGGAAGTATCGAATACCTGAAGTGTGCCGTTTTTAATGCCTTCGATAGCGGCGTCAACCGCCTCCTGCGTGCCTTCTGCGCAGGAAGAGCCAAGTGGTGTAATGCCAACGGCATCCGCCTCATAGCCTTTTGCCCAGTTCTGGGGAACCTCCGTACCGTTCATAACAGCGGTGAAGAGTTCTTCATAGTAAACTTCCCAGTTATTGGTAGAGGAAGTAAGCGCAACATCCGGGGCAACATCCGTCATATCCACATTGTAGCCAACGCTGTAAGCAACCGTGCCTTCGTTGTGCGCATCCTGCACAGCGGTGGGCGCGCCCGTTGAATCCGCATGCTGGCCGATGATCACGCAGCCGCGAGCCATAAGCGTTTCCGCTGCGGCAGCCTCACCCTCCAGATCAAACCAGGAATTGGTGTACTGCACGTCCATAACAACATTGGAAACTACGGATTTAATTCCGAGATAGAAAGCTGTGTAACCGGAAACCACTTCGGCATAGGGATAAGCGCCTACATAGCCGACTTTAACATTGCCGTTTGCATCATAATTGTTATCACCGAGCTGATCCGTATCAATCAGTTCCTGAATCTTCATGCCGGCAACGATACCGGACACATATCTTGCCTGATAGATCTTTGTAAATGCATTATAAAGGTTCGGCAGACCCGAGATTGCGGCGTAATCACCCGTCATTGCAACGAAAGTTACATCCGGGAAATCCTCTGCGGCTTCTGCAATAAAGTCCTGATGGCCGTAGCTGTTGGAAATAACGAGCTGGCAGCCTGAAGCAACAAGTTCCTGCGCGGCTGTGTAGCACTCTTCGGACTCCGGAATCTTTTCTTTCCAGCTGATGTTTTCAGCAGGGATACCGAGTTTTTCCGCAGCAGCTCTGATACCGTCCGCATGCGCCTTGGTATAGGTCTCTGTGTCATCGCCGATCTCGATAACGCCGATCTTAAGATCAGTACCTACGCCGGCAGACGCGTCTTCGCCGCCGTCCGTTCCAGCCGAGCACGCGGCAAAGGAAAAGACAAGCACAACAGCAAGAAGCAGCGCCATGATCTTTTTTGACAATTTCATTTCTTTCTACCTCCGAAAAAGTATTAATTTATTAAAAGGCAAAAGCCTGATAACCATATCAATCGCGGAATGTGATATCGCCCGTTTTGCAGTTCATGCTTTCTATAACGGCAAGGCTCTCCACACGCACGCCGCTTTTGCGGATCTCGTCCACGCCGTGCTGATAGCCTTTTTCGATCACTGCGCCGCAGCCGACAAGCTGCGCACCGCTGTCCTGCACAATCTTGATCAGCCCGCGCATTGCGTTGCCGATGGCGAGAAAATCATCTACGATCAAGACTCTGTCCCCTTCTCCGAGAAAGCGTTTGGAGACCATTACATTATAGGTAGTGCCGTGGGTAAACGAAGCAACCGGTGTTTCATAAACATCGCCGGCAATGTTTTTTGTTTTATTCTTTTTTGCGAAAACGAGCGGGCACGCAAATTCCTGCGCCACCATAGACCCGATTGCAATGCCGGACGCCTCGATCGTTAAGATCTTATTGACATGATCGTTTTGAAACAGGCGGTGAAATTCCCTGCCGACCTCGCGAAGAAAAGGAATATCGATCTGATGGTTCAAAAAGCAATCCACTTTCAGGATATTGCCTTCGTACACCTCGCCCTCATTCCGGATCTTCTGCTTTAAAAGTTCCATAAAATGCTCCACTAAATCAAAACTTTAAATTATTAAAATTCAAATAACAAAGATATCATATACTAAGCGGCAATTGTTTGCAACAATATGACGGGTTTTGACACCAAATTTTAACCTTTTCAAATTTCTGTAATAACAATGCAAAAACAAGAATAAAAATTACAGAATTTTGTTGTTTAAAAAGCGCAAATGATTTAAAATAGGCTTATGAAAGCGGTGAGAACATGGCGGATATTTCAGATTACGCAGTAACATTCGGATCGTTCAGATTCTCTGAAATGGGAATCACGGAAGCGGACAACGCCATATTCAGCCGGCTCGCCTATCTGGATCTGACTCCGTTTACGGGAAAGACTCTTGGCGAAACGGCGGAAGAATACGAACCGGGGGATGAATCCAACAAAACGCTGCACGAAACATACGAACTTTTGAAAAAAGCGGGAAAAACGATACGTTACGGATACATAACGATTGCGGACTGCCGGGAGATCGTGAGCGACGACATGCAGACGGCTTTTTATGCCGTTACTTTCGCCACGGACAAAAACACTTTTTTTATTGCGTTTCGCGGCACGGACGATAAGATCGTCGGTTTCTACGAGGACGCGAAACTGGCGTATGCGTTTCCGGTGTCCAGCCAGACTTCGGCACTGAGTTATGTAACGGATCAGCTGGATACGCGCAAGGGAAGATTTTTCCTGGGCGGGCATTCAAAAGGCGGAAACCTTGCGATCTTTGCGTTTTTATTTCTGCGGGAGGCGCAGAAAGACAGGATCATCCGCGTTTACAACAATGACGGGCCGGGATTTCCGCAGGAGATTGCGGATATTTTGTTTACAAAAGCAAACGGCGAAAAGATTTTGAACCTTTTGCCCGAAGATTCCATAATCGGCAGAATGCTTTCCGACGGCGGGAAAATAAAGATCGTAAAGAGCACCGCTACCGGCGCCGCGCAGCATAATCTTTTCACTTGGGAAATCAACGGCGCAGGATTCAAAACGGTAAAACGATTCAGCCAGTTTTCGGAATACATGGAGGATTCGCTGACGCAAAGTTTGGAAACACTGCCGCCCGAGAGAATGCGGGACGCTGCTGCGGCAGTATTTGAAATCGCGAAAAACAGCGGTATCAAAACGCTGAAAGACATCAACATAAAGAACTTCAGAAGTCTGCTGCCGGCGGTAGCGGAACTGAAACAGCTGGTGGATGAGGACACGGATGACATACCCGTGATCGTAAAAACGCTGGCAAAAAGCATGGTGGATGCCCTAAGCGTGGAAAAGATCGTTGAGCGCTCCATGCCCGAAGTGATGAGCAAAATTGACGAGTTTACGGAAAAGATCAGAAATAAAGCCGAAGAGAAGAACGCCTTTCCGGCGGAAGAACTGCATAAAGAAAAAAATTAAAACGCCCCGAAACAGCCGGGGCGTTTTGCTTTATAGACAGATCGACTTACTTATTTTGTTTCGTTATCCGATGAAGTTTCATTCTCTGCCGCGGCGGCAGTATTTTCGGATACCTTTTCCTGTTCCGATACATTAGCCGCTGTGCAATCCGGCGCGCAGGAAACAGCCTCCGCAGCTGTTGAAGGATTTGCGTTAAACACGTAGTCGTTGCCGGGCAGAATCGCATTTAAGACGATGCCGGCAATGGCGGCAACAGCAAGCGCCGTAAGGCTGATATTGAATTCGCCGATCGTGAAATCCAGAGAATCAATACCGAGCGCCGTAACAAGGATTACGGCAACAATGATCAGATTTCTGGATTTGGTAAGATCTACCTTATTTTCAACCACATTGCGCACGCCGATGCCGGAGATCATGCCGTAAAGCACAAATGAGATACCGCCGATGATTGCAGCGGGAATCGTATTGATCACAGCGGCAAATTTGGGAGAGAAAGAAAGGAGAACAGCAACAACGGCAGCAATGCGGACAACGCGAGGATCATAGACCTTTGTAAGGGCAAGAACGCCGGTGTTTTCGCCATACGTTGTATTTGCAGGGCCGCCGAACAGCGCCGAGATGGATGTTGCAAGGCCGTCTCCCACAAGGGTTCTTTTCAACCCGGGATCGGCAAGGAAATTCCTGCCCGTGGTGGCGCTGATTGCGGAAATATCACCGATATGCTCCATCATTGTTGCAAAAGAGATTGGCATGATCGCGATAATTGCGCTGATTGCCTGCCCCTTATCCGTGATATTGCCGAACACCATACCCTCTTTGGTGATGGGCAGACCGATCCAGTCCGCCTCAATGATGGGCTGGAAATCAACAGCGTCGATACAAACGGCAACGATATAGGAAACAATAATGCCCACCAGAATAGGAATGATCTTGATCATGCCCCTGCCCCAGATATTGCAGATGATGATAACGGCAAGCGCCACGATGGCAAGAAGCCAGTTTTGCTTGCAGTTATCCACCGCGGAACCGGCAAGGCTAAGACCGATGGCAATAATAATAGGGCCGGTTACAACGGGCGGGAAAAAGCGCATAACTTTTTCTACCGGGAAAATGGCAAAGAGTGCAGCAAGAACAAGATAAACAAGGCCAGCAAACACAACGCCGAGATTTGCATACGGCAGCATTTCCGTGTTTGGGGAGCCGTCCGCCAGCAGCGGCGCAACAGCGGCATAGCCGCCGAGGAAAGCAAAGGACGAGCCGAGAAACGCGGGAACTTTAAATTTGGTTACCAAATGGAAAAAGAGCGTGCCGAGACCCGCCATCAAAAGCGTTGTCTGCATATTAAGCCCGGTGAGCAGCGGCACCAGAACAGTGGCGCCGAACATGGCAAACGTGTGCTGAAAACCGAGAATCAGCATTTTCGGTCTGCCAAGTGTTCTGGCATCATAGATGCCCTGTTCGCCGAGCATGGATTGTTTACGTTTATCTTTCTTTGCCATAGATCCAACCTCCGTATAATAAGCAATAAGCCTGCCCGAAAAAGTCTGCCGGGCGTTAAAAATATTATTTTGTGCCGAAAATTCTGTCTCCCGCGTCACCGAGACCGGGTACGATATAGCCGTTTTCATTTAAATGATCATCCAGACCGGCGGCGAAGATATCCACATCGGGGTGCGCTTTTTTCAGCGCCTCCAAGCCCTCCGGCGCGGCAATGATACACAAAAACTTAATGGAACGGGGGTTTCTTGTTTTAATCTGACCGATCGCATCGATCGCCGAACCGCCTGTTGCAAGCATGGGATCCAAAACAAAAACATCTCTTTCCTCTATATCCTTGGGAAGTTTGCAGTAATATTCCACAGGCTCCAGGGTTGCCTCGTTTCTATAAAGACCGATATGACCGACTCTTGCGGAAGGAACAAGCATCAGAGCGCCCTCCACCATACCAAGACCGGCACGCAGGATCGGAACGAACGCAAGTTTTCTGCCCGCGATCTCCTTGCAGTGCGCGATACCGCAGGGGGTTTGCACGTCTATTTCGCTGAGCGGAAGATCTCTTGTTGCGTCATAGATCATCAGCATGGAGATCTCATTTACAAGATCTCTGAATTCCTTGGTGCTTGTATTCACATCACGCAAAATTGAAAGTTTATGCTGAATAAGCGGATGATCCATAATAACGACTTTTCTTTCCATATTTTAAAACTCCTTTCGCCTGAAATAAAATTCCGTATTTTTATTAAAATAACACATCCTATCTATTTATTCAACAAAATGCGACTTACAAATAGTTACAAAACGGTAAATGTAAACGCGCGCAAAAAAAGATCCGCCCGTGACCGGGCGGATCCAAGAAGTAATCGGCAAATCACATTAATGAGCGGTAGAGGGCTTTGATCTCCTCAACGGAAGTATCACGCGGATTTCCGGGGCGGCAGGCATCATCATATGCGCTCTGCGCAAGGAAATCCACATCTTCATCTTTTACGATCTCTTTCAGATCGGCAGGAATACCGACATCCGCACCGAGCTGCCTTACTGCATCAACCGCTGCCTTTCTGGCATCGTCAAGGCTCATAGCATCTGTGCCCTGCACGCCCATGGCTTTTGCGATATCCCTGTATTTTTCACCTGTTGCGGGCGCGTTATATTCCATGACTGTGGGAAGAATGATGGCATTTGCCACGCCGTGCGGCGTATCATAGACCGCGCCGAGCGGGTGCGCCATGGAATGCACAAGACCGAGACCTACATTTGAAAAGCCCATTCCGGCGATATACTGGCCGAGCGCCATCTGCTTTCTGCCCTCCGCCGTATTTTCCACGGCGCCGCGCAGGTTGGCGGCAATGATCTCTATGGCTTTCAAGTGGAACATATCGGAAAGTTCCCAGGCGCCTTTGGTAATATACCCTTCAATGGCGTGCGTCAGCGCATCCATACCGGTTGCGGCGGTCAGCCCTTTTGGCATGGTGGACATCATATCCGGATCCACAATAGCGATCACAGGGATATCCTTAGGATCCACGCAGACCATTTTTCTGTTTTTCTCCGTATCGGTAATCACATAATTTATGGTAACTTCCGCCGCGGTGCCTGCCGTTGTGGGAACCGCGATGATCGGAACACATTTATTTTTCGTGGGCGCAACGCCTTCAAGGGATACAACATCCTCAAACTCCGGATTTTCAATGATGATGCCGATGGCTTTGGCAGTATCCATGGAAGAACCGCCGCCGATAGCGATGATACAGTCCGCACCTGACGCTTTGAACGCCGCTACGCCGGATTTAACGTTATCAACGGTTGGATTCGGCTTGATCTCGCTGTAGATCTCATAAGGAACGGAAGCGCCGTCCAGCACATCGGTAACTTTCTTGGTGACGCCGAACTTGATCAGATCCGGATCCGAGCAGACAAAGCACTTTTTAAATCCCCTGCCCTTTACTTCCGGAGCGATTTCCTGAATCGCACCCGCGCCGTGATAACTTGTTTCATTCAAAACAAAACGATTAGACATTTATAATTCCTCCTTATATTTAAACCGGTAAGGTTATTTACGAAATTATTATAAAAGATAAAAAACACGATTGTCAATAAATTAACAATAAATTTATTTATTTTTTAAAACTGCGTCATACTCTTTCCAGTTTGGCAGAACGGACGACAGGGCGGCATAAAACGCTTTGGAATGATCCTGACGGATAAAATGGCACAGTTCGTGGCAAACAACGAAACGGATTATTTCCCGGTTATATGCAGCAAGGCGTGAATTGAGTGTTACGATATTCTTTTGCGCACGGCAGTTGCCCCACTGCGATTTCATTTTTCTGATCTTCAGCAAAGGCGGCGCACTGATCTGCTGTGAAAACAGCGGCAGGCAATCCTTTACGATCTGCGGAAAGACACGTTTTGCCACATCGGAAAGAACGCGGTCATAAATTGCGGCTTTTCTTTCGTAAGACAGATCTGAAAGATAAAACAGAATGTTGTTCCCATCTATGGTATAATGATCTTTTTCTGCCGGGAAGACCGTTAAAAAATACGTTCTGCCGAGAATGCAGACGGGATCGCCGTTTTCAAAACGGATCTTTTTATTTTCATTTGCAAGGATGCTCCGCCGTGCGGATAAGATCTTGGCGGCGTTTGAAAGAACAAAATTTTCCACTGCGCTGAAAGGCACGCTGCGCGGCGCGGAAACAGACACCGAACCGTCTGCCCGAATACGCAGATTAATATTTTTAACCTGTTTTCTTGAAAACGAATATTCAATGATTTCATTATGATATAAAACGGAAGGCATATAAATCACACAACTTTAAAAATTTACGGCTGAAAAAGCACAGGAAACGCCATCATGAGCGTGCCTGCGGTAATGAGAACAAGCCCTGCGGCGGATTTTTTTGAAAGTTTCTCTTTGAACACAATATACGAAAAAGCGATCGTTACAAGAATACTTAATTTATCGATCGGCACAACCACACTGGCAAGCCCGTCCTGAAGCGCTTTATAATAACAGAGCCACGCCCCGCCGGTAGCAAATCCGGAAAGGCAGATGAACAGCAGTTCCTTTTTCGGGATCTCCCGTACCTTGCTTTTTTTACCGGTAACAAAGACCATAAGCCAGGAAAAGACAAGCACAACCACCGTGCGCACAGCTGTTGCAACGGTTGAATCCGTTTTTCGTATGCCGCACTTTGCGAGGATCGCCGTAATTCCGGAAAAAAACGCCGAACCGACCGCATATAAGACCCACATTATAAATTCTCCTTTGCCTATAACAATATAGCGCAAAAAACATAGCGCAAAAAACGCGCTGTTCAACGTATAAGGAAAAAGCCTCATATCCCGCTTAAACATGCGAAACATGAGGCTTTTTGAATGGTGGCTCATCGGGGAATCGAACCCCGGACACCTTGATTAAAAGTCAAGTGCTCTGCCATCTGAGCTAATGAACCGTATCCGCCCTTAAATATTAAGGGCGCTTGGCTGGGGAGGCAGGATTCGAACCTACGCATGAGGGAGTCAAAGTCCCTTGCCTTACCGCTTGGCGACACCCCAATATCAGGGTCTTCAAAAATATAAAATTAAGTGGGGTGGGATGTGGGATTCGAACCCACGACCTCCAGTGCCACAAACTGGCGCTCTAACCAACTGAACTAATCCCACCATATCTGCGCCCGAAAGCTCAGGCGCGTTGGCGCGCTTGGGGGGACTCGAACCTCCGACCCACCGCTTAGAAGGCGGTTGCTCTATCCAGCTGAGCTACAAACGCATACTGACTTGGAGCGGGTGAAGGGAATCGAACCCTCGTGTTCAGCTTGGAAGGCTGACATTCTACCATTGAACTACACCCGCGTTGCAACGCTCATTATTATAATAAATGCGCGTGCAACTGTCAAGTACTTTTTTGAATTTAATTTATTTCTGCCGTAATTTTTTCTGCGGCAGTAACGGTGAATTTCTTAATTTCGGTATCCTGATGGAATACGATGAGTTCAGCAAGGAGGTCTTCCACCTCTCTGCGCACGCAATCCCGTATACCTCTGGCATTCTTTTTGGAGCCGTATGTTTTGCGGGCAATATAAACGGGCACAGAATCGTCATAAACCAGTTCGATTGCCTTATCCTTTAAACCGTCTTTCAGTTCATCCAGCATGATGCGGGCGATCTTTTCAAAATCATCAAAGGTAAGGGCGTTGAACGTGATGATCTCATCCACCCTGCCGAGAAATTCGGGGCGCAGAAAACGCTCCAGCGCTTTCATCGTAACATCCCGGTTGATCTCATTTTCAGACATGCCGAACCCGAGCGACGCCGTATCGGTTGAGCCGGCATTGGAGGTCATAACAATAATGGTGTTTTCAAAATTGACCGTTCTGCCCTGCGCATCTGTGATCCTGCCCTCGTCCAAGATCTGAAGAAGGATATTTAAAACGTCTTTATGCGCCTTTTCGATCTCATCAAAAAGGACAACGCTGTATGGCTTTCTTCTGACTTTTTCCGTGAGCTGGCCGGCATCGTCATAGCCGACATAACCCGGAGGGGAACCGATGATTCTGGACACGCTGAATTTTTCCATAAACTCGCTCATATCGAGCCGGATCAGGCTATCCGGCGAATCGAAAAGATAACGGGCAAGCTGCTTTACGAGTTCTGTTTTTCCGACACCGGTGGGGCCGACGAAAATAAAAGACTGCGGCCGCTTACGCGGACTGATCTGCACCCTGCCGCGGCGCACGGCAGCGGCAAGTTTGGAGATTGCCTCATCCTGACCGACGATATGCTTTTTGAGTTCCTCTTCCAGCGAGGCGAGTTTTTTGATATCCCCGGCCTCAATTTTGGAGGCGGGTATACCGGTCCACAGGGAAACGACTTTGGCGAGATCTGCCTCGATCACCTGATTATCCTTTGCTTTTTCTGCAAGGGCGGGCAGCACTTCATCCAGTTTCATGGTTTCGGCTTTCAGGTTAGAGATCAATTCATAATCGATCTCCTCATTTTCCTCCGTTGGCTCGGAAAGGGTATCAATACGTTCAAGCAGTGAATTTTTCTCCTGCAGTTTGAGCTGGTATTCCGATATTGCCGGATTCCTGAGATTGGCGCAGGTGCACGCCTCATCCAGCAGATCGATTGCCTTATCGGGCAGATAACGATCTGTAACAAAGCGTTCCGACATGGTTACTGCTTTATAAACAAGGCTGTCCGATATCTGCACCTTATGGTAATTCTCATAATAGGATTTGATGCCGAGGAGCATTCTGTATGCTTCCTCAACAGATGGCTCTTCTACCTTGATGGGCTGAAAACGGCGTTCCAGAGCGGCGTCTTTTTCAATATATTTCCTATACTCGTTAAACGTGGTGGCGCCGATCACCTGGATCTCGCCTCTGGAAAGCGCGGGTTTCAGGATGTTGGCGGCGTTCATCGTGCCTTCGCTGTCCCCCGTGCCGACAAGATTATGGACTTCATCTATAAACAGAATAATATTGCCCTCGCTCTTGACCTCATCCACAAGGCCTTTGATTCTGCCCTCAAACTGACCGCGGAACTGTGTGCCGGCAACAAGCGCAGTAAGATCAAGCAGATAGATCTCTTTATCCGCAAGGCGGGCGGGAACTTCTCCTTTTGCGATTTTAATGGCAAGGCCCTCTGCAATAGCGGTTTTGCCGACGCCCGGCTCACCGATCAGGCAGGGATTGTTTTTTGTTCGGCGGCAAAGGATCTGAATAGCGCGGGAAATCTCTTTTTCCCTGCCGATAATGGCATCGATCTCTCCTTTTTTAGCCTTGGCGGTCAGATTCGTGCAGTAATTTCCGAGGAATTTTCTGCCGTCCTCCTGCCTGCCTTTTTTGCCGCGTTTTTTACCGCCTTTTCTGCCGGTTTTGGAATCGGTGTTATCCTCTTTTGCACCGTTTTCAAAAAGGCTGTTGAAAGGCAGGGTCTGGGCGCCGTCCATATTTTCCTGATTGAACATTTCACCCAAGGAACCGAAATCAAAATCCTGCATATTTTCCATGAACTGGCTCATCTGCTCGCTTGCCTGCTCCAGTTCCTCATCAGAAAGGCCGAGCTGATCAATCATCTGGTTAATAGAGCCGACATTGAGTTCCCTTGCGCATTTGATGCAAAGCCCCTCCGGCACGACCTTATCATTTTCCATTTTTTGAATAAAAACCACCGCAGGGCGCTCGTGGCACCTGCTGCACAATTGCTGTTTCATTAAATCTGTTGTTCTCCTTAAAAAGTTGTTAAGTTAGAAATTATTTTCCCGATTTTTTTGCTTTATTTTCTTTGATCTGACGGATGAATCCCGGCGCATAACCAAGCAGGGAAATCAGCGTGCAGACGGCGGAAACGGCAACGATAATCCAGGTCAGCACATTCGGCAGCGTAAAGCCGACTACATCACACAGCGCACCGTTCTGCCCGAAAGCAAGAATAAAGATCATGCCGATATAAAACACATTGGTGGCGACTTTGCCCCAGATCTCCGCCGCCGTCGGACGCATGCCGAGCGACAGCAGAATCGCGCCGCCGATGATCATGATCACTTCTTTTGCAATAAAAAACATAAAGAGGTATTTTATGGCATTATCCCAGTACGTAACGATCAGAACGATCACGATTGCCATCTGTGAAAGTTTATCCGCGATTGGATCCAGAAGCTTGCCGAGATTGGAGACCTGATTGAATTTTCGGGCGATCTTGCCGTCTACAAGATCGGTAAGCGCCGCGCAGATCATGATGATGACCGCGGGCAGAATATAGCCTTTGAGAAACAAAACCATAAAGACGGGAATCAGCGCGATCCTGATAAACGAAAGCCAGTTTGGGATGGTATTCCAGCCTTTAAAAAGATCTTTCACATTATTTTCCAGTTTGCTCATACAAATCCTCCTATACCAAATACAAAAGCGGATTGATCTTATTTATAAATTCAACAACAGCGCTTGTATCAACCTGCGACACAAATTGCTGCGAAGATGTGAACAGAAAATCGCGCAGAAAAACAAGTGCGGCGCTGAAAACGGCAAGCGTTGCCGTACCTTTTAAGACGCCAAACACCGCGCCGAGAAACTTGTTGGTGCGCTTAAGCGGCGCGTGGTCTTTTTTCATTATGCCCCGGATCACTTTGGAAACCAGCCAAACCAGAACATAAAACAGCACGATTGTGATTACAAAAAGTATAATTTTGATAAGAACAAGCGCCACAGGCTCCACGATATTTTGGAGCACGGCGTTTGCGGCGGAATCGTTGGAAATGCCGTTTAAAAACGATAGATCGACCGAACCGGAAAGCCCGAACGGCAGTTCGCCGACCGCATCGCGCACGGCGGAAACAAACGAATCGATGTTTGCCGAATCCGAAAGCCCCTGCGATATTTTTTCAAGGGCGGCGCCGCTGACGAATTGATTATAAAACGGCAGACTGTACGTATCCGCAACATAAAACGCAAGCGGAAAGCCAATGATATATTTGGCAAACGAAATCAGCGAAAGCAGAAATCCCCTTGCGTAGCCGTCCAGAATGCACGCGGCAAAGATCACGATGAGAATGATATCAATATAATTTACGCTCAAACTGATTACCCCTGTTCGCTGCCGAGACGTTCAACAACCGCCTGATGCCTTGCATACACATCGGACGAGATCTGCTGAATGGAGGAATAGGAATCATCCACCGGATACTCGGCAAGCACTTTTGAATTGGAAATTTTGTAAGTAACAACACTTTCAGCGGTCAAAACGCTGACGCGGGAAGAACTGCCGGTTACGTCTTTAACTGCCGAATCCGTTGACAGCACTTCCGTTACGCTGCCGGAAGACCTTACAACTGAAATAGTATTATGTACGGAGCCGGAATATGCTGTATAAGCATAAACGAGTTTTCCGTCTGAAGTAAACGAATAGGTAACGGTGCCGACTGCGCCTTGTTCATAGACCTGTTTTTCATTTTTCAGCGAATCGATCACACTGACAAAATCACTGCCGACAATGAACAGATCCGTTGCGGAAAAACGCAGATCCAAAACAGAAGAGCCGACATATTCAAACTGCGCTCTTGGCGCGGCATCATCAATACTCATAGTATAAACGGTGGATTTAAACCTTGCGTTTTCAGATGAAACAGCGGTGAATGCCACACGGCTGCCGCGCGAATCCACAGCCACGTTGGTTACATAGCCGTCCGTTACGTCAAAGGCAAATTTCTGTTTCAGGGATTTGTTAAAAACATACACGGAGCTTAAGGCATCCGACGAAGTAGTAGCAAGCGCAACGGTGCCGGAATCCGAAACATCCGCACACAAAAGCTGCTGATCTGTTTTTTCCTGATAGATATTTTCCGTATTACTGTCCAGCCGGTAAGAAAGCCCGCCCTGATCATACAGCAAGGTGTAACTGCCCGCCGTTTTGAGAACCGGGTTTGCAAAACCATGGTCAAAATTCAGTTTAACCTCAGCAGCCGAGGAATCAAGAACGGTATATGCCGTATCCTCCAAAACACAGATATCCTTGCCGACGGAACCGAAAGAAACATCCGAACCGGAGGAGAGCTGATAAGGAAAACCCGAATCCTGCGAAGCACCGTGATCAAAGGCAGATCCGTCTTTTACGGCGGAAAAATCGATCTCCGCAACGCGCATGATCAGCAATGCGGCAACAATAACGCCGATCACGATCCACGCGATCATGCGCTTTTTTTTGCTCTTTTTTAATTTTCTTTCCAAGCGTTCTTTTTCTCTTTGTTCAGAAGCCATATTTATATAGCCTTTCCGGAAGATTATATACTTTATAAATGATGAAATGATGAAGTATTCATAAAATAATTTTAAATTTTAATAGTTTACCTGGCAGAGATAAAGCCCCTGCGGCGGCGCGGTCTTGCCGGCTCGTTTGCGGTCTTTCGATGCAATGACCTCCGCCAGTTCGCCCGGTTTGATCTTGCCCTCGTTCACAAAAAGCAGGGTGCCCACCATGATGCGCACCATATTATAAAGGAACCCGTTTGCCTCAACACTGAAAAGGACTTCCTCGCCTTTTCTTTCCACACAGAAAGAATACACGGTGCGCACAGTATCCTCCACGCCGCTTCTTGCCGAGCAAAAGCCGGAAAAATCATGCGTGCCCACAAATGCCTGCGCCTGTTCATTCAAATATTCCGCGTTTATGGGAACACGATAGTGGAACGCGTAATCTTTCAGAAACGGATCCCGGATCTGCGCATTAAAAACGCGGTAAACATATTTTTTGGATTTTACACTGTAGCGGGCGTGAAAATCAGGCTCTTTTTCTATGCAGTCCGTTACCGCTATATCCTTTGGCAGATACGTATTGAGGCCGGAAATCACATTTTTACAGGGAATCTGTTTATCCGTTTGAAAAGACACACAATACAAATTGGCGTGAACGCCGCTGTCCGTTCTGCTGCAGCCTTTGATACGGAGCTTTTGGCAAAAGAGTTTTTCCGCGGCATGCTGAAACACCTGCTGCACGGTGACGGCGTTTTTCTGCACCTGCCAGCCGTGATAAGCAGAGCCGTCATATTTGATGGTAACAAGCAGATTTCTCATATTACAGCCGCCGCCAGTGAATTGATAAAAATGATCAGGGCAAAGAGCGCAGCCACGGCGGCAACGGCAAGGATGTCTCTTGCCGTGATCTTAACCTGTTTCATTTTCGTTCTGCCTTTTCCGCCCCTGTAACAGCGGCAGTCCATAGCATAGGCAAGTTCGTTGGCGCGGCGGAATGAGGAGATAAACAGCGGAATCAGAATGGGAATAAGCGCTTTTGCGCGGTGAATGATGCCGCCCGAATCCATATCCGCGCCGCGGGATTTCTGCGCCGCCATAATCTTTTCTATTTCTTCCGTAAGCGTAGGGATGAAGCGCAATGCGATCGTCATCGTCATCGCCACGGTGTGTATATCGATTTTAAATATCTTGAGCGGTGAAAAAAGCCGTTCGATCGCATCCGTAAGATCTGTTGGGGTGGTGGTATACGTAAGCATGGAGCCTGCCACCACAAGCAAAATGATGCGCACCGCCATAAAGATCGCGGTATAAATGCCGTCTTCCGTGATCTTCAGCCTGCCGAAAAGTGTGACGAGCGGTTCGCCCTGACCGTAAAAAAGGTTCAGCAGCGAGGTGATCACGATAATGATGCCGAGCGGCTTTATACTTTTAAACACGGTTTTAAACGAAATTCGGCCGAGCAGAATGATCAAAACCGTAAACGCAATGCTTAGGATCAGAGAATAAAAGTTTTTGCAGATAAAAAGCGAAACGATCACGGCAAGCGTAAGAAGGATCTTAACCCTTGCGTCCAGTTTGTGAAGAAAAGAATTTCCGGGGAAATACTGGCCTATTGTGATATCGCCCATCATACAATCCCCTCCTTTGCAAAGAGCCTTTGCAGTTCCGCCCTGCCCTGCTCCACGGTAAAAATATCCGTGCGGCAGTCCACACCGCTCTCCTTTAACTTCATAAAGATCTCCGTTACCTGCGGCACATTAAGCCCCATTTCACGAAGTTCGCGGGCACGGGAATACACCTCCGCCACCGTGCCGGACATTGCCACCTTGCCCTGATTCATCACAACAACCTTGGAACACAGCTTTGCCACGTCTTCCATAGAATGGGAAACAATAATGACGGTGCTGCCTGTTTTATTTTGATATTCTTTAATCAAAGCCAGGATCACTTCCCGCCCGCGGGGATCCAAACCGGCGCACGGTTCATCCAGAATAAGCACTTTCGGGCGCATGGCAAGGATGGAAGCAATCGCCACACGCCGTTTCTGCCCGCCGGACAGATCAAAAGGCGATTTATTTTCCATGCTTTTTTTCAGGCCGACAAATTCCATGCTTTCGTAGACGCGGGCACGGATTTCTTCCTCCGAAAGCCCCATCTGCTTCGGGCCGAACGCGATCTCTTTAAAAATACTTTCCTCAAAGATCTGATATTCGGGATACTGAAAGCAAAGCCCAACGGCAAAACGCACGTTTCTGATTTTCTTTTTATTTTCTTTTGCCCAGATATTTTTGCCGTCCAGCAGCACAACGCCGCTGTTTGGCTCCAAAAGGCCGTTAAAATGCTGGATCAGGGTGGATTTTCCGCTGCCGGTGTGCCCGATAATGCCGATCAGTTCACCGCTTTCCGCAGTAAAATCAACGCCCTCGATCGCCGCGGTTTCAAACGGTGTGCCTGCGCTGTAAAGATATTTTAAATTTTCACATACCAAAACAGCCACGGCTATCCCTCCAAGGCAGATTTTATATAATCAACGCACTCCTGCGTATTTAGTATGGTTTCCGGCGGCGTAAGGCCGCTTTCATAAATCAGTTCCGTTGCCTGCGGCACATCCAGCCCCATGGCTTTGATCTCCTCAACACGGGCAAAAACATTCTTCGGCGTATCATCCATTTTGATCTCGCCGGAATCCATTACGATCACTCTGTCCGCCTGAACGGCTTCGTCCATATAATGCGTGATCAGAACGATCGTGATGCCCTCTTCCCGGTTCAGGCGCTTTACGGTATCCATAACCTCCGCGCGGCCGCTCGGGTCAAGCATAGCCGTAGGCTCGTCCAGCACAATACACTGCGGACGCATGGCAATGATGCCCGCCACGGCAACACGCTGTTTCTGCCCGCCGGAAAGTTTGTGGGGCGCCTTTTCGCGCAGTTCGTACATGCCGACGGTCTTTAACGCGTCATCCACTCTGCGGCGGCACTCCTCTGGGGGGATCCCCAGATTTTCCACGCCGAAAGCAACATCTTCCTCCACAATAGAGGCAACGATCTGGTTATCCGGGTTTTGAAAGACCATACCCACTTTTTTGCGGATATCGTAAATACTGTCGTCCGGTTTGGTCTCCATACCGTCCACAAGCACTTTGCCGCTTTGCGGAAACAGAATTCCGTTGGTGAGTTTCGCAATTGTGGATTTGCCCGAGCCGTTGTGCCCGAGCACCGCAACGAAACTGCCTTTTTCTATATTCAGATTTAAGTTTTCTAACACGTCTACCGTTTCCCCGCCCTCCTCGGCGCCGTAGGCAAACGAAACGTTGTGAAACTCAATTAAACTCATGCTTTCATCCAAACGGCCGTTGCGCCGCAGGGTAATACCTCCCCGTTGGACGAGACGGGCAGACCGATCTCGTCCGCGCTTACTGAGCCGCCCTTTTCTTTTACCAAAATATCATCTAAAATATATTTCATAACCGAAGCGGAAAGCCCGGTTGTATACGAATTCAAAAGCACCATCAGCGGATCATCGGAAAGCACCTGAGAAATCAGCTCCACAAAATCATAGAGCGAATCCTCCAGCCGCCAGATCTCGCCTTTCGGCCCCCTGCCATAGGACGGCGGATCCAAAATAATGATATCGTATCTGTGGCCGCGGCGGATCTCACGCTGCACGAATTTGATGCAGTCATCCACGATCCACCGAACCTTTCCGCCTGCCACGCCGCTGGACGCGGCATTCTCCTTAGCCCACTGCGTCATGCCCTTGGACGCATCCACGTGAACAACGCTTGCGCCCTCTTTAAGGCAGGCAACCGTGGCGCCGCCGGTATATGCAAAGAGATTCAGAACTTTGACTTCCTTTTTGCCGCTGTTTCTGATAACTTCTCTTGTAAGATCCCAGTTGACAGTCTGCTCCGGGAAAAGGCCCGTATGCTTAAAGCCCATGGTTTTTACATTAAAAGTCAGATCTTTATATCGGATTTCCCACTGCGGCGGAAGTTTGCCGAGAACATGCCATTCGCCGCCGCCGGAATGTGAGCGCTGATACCTTGCGTTTGGCGAATGCCATCTTGTGTCCTGATACCTGCTTTTCCAAATGACCTGTGGATCGGGGCGCACCAGAATCACGCTGCCCCAGCGCTCCAGTTTTTCACCGCCGGTGCAGTCGATCAGTTCATAATCTTTCCAGTCTTTTGTAACTCTCATCAACTAAGTCTTTCTTTTACAACATTTGCAATATCATTTCCAAGGCGGGTGATCTGCTCCGTATCCATGCCCTCCAGCATCACTCTTACGAGCGGTTCCGTGCCGGAAACGCGCACAAGCACACGGCCGTCTCCGTGCAGTTCCATCTCTGCCTCCTGCACGGCGGAAATGATATATTCATCGTTATTATATTTCTTTTTGCCCTCGTCTGTAACGGGCACATTGATAAGCACCTGCGGATACACGGTCATTACCTTAGAAAGCTGCGCCAGCGAAGCGCCGCTTTTCACAACCGTTTCAAGCAGTTTTACGGCGGACAGTTCGCCGTCTCCGGTGGTGGCGTGATCCAGAAAGATCACATGACCGCTCTGCTCGCCGCCGATATTATAACCGTCTTTGAGCATTCTTTCAAGCACATATCTGTCACCAACCGCAGTTTTGGCGCATTTTATGCCGTTATCCTCACAGAATTTAAAAAATCCCATATTGCTCATAACGGTAACCACCGCTGTATTTTTGGCAAGTTTCTTCTCCTGTTTCATCTGCGTTGCGCAGATCGCGATGACCTTATCGCCGTCTACGATCTCTCCGTTTTCATCCACGGCAAGCATTCTGTCCGCATCGCCGTCAAACGCGATACCGAGATCCAGTTTGTTTGCTTTTACAAATTCAGCGAGTTCCTCCATATGCGTGGAACCGCAGTTCAGATTGATATTCACGCCGTTCGGCGTATCGGAAAGCATATGGCATTTGGCGCCGAGACGTGTGAAGATCTCTTTTGCGCAAACGCTTGCAGAGCCGTTTGCCGTATCTATCGCTATATTCAGGCCATCAAAACTCACCTCAGAAACGGAAACGATATGCTCGATATAATCTTCTACGGCGGTTTTGCAGTATGTTCTTCTGCCCACATCGCCGCCTGTTTTTAATTCAATTTGATCCGGCGAATCCAAAATGATCGCCTCAATCTCATCCTCCACGGAATCCGGAAGTTTATAACCGGTTGACTGAAAGATCTTTATGCCGTTATATTCACACGGATTGTGCGAGGCGGAAATCATAACGCCTGCCTCACAGCCGTATTTGCCCACAAGATATGCGATTGCCGGCGTAGGCACAACGCCAACCGAAAGCACATTTACGCCTACCGAGCAAAAGCCGGCAGTCAGCGCCGCCTCCAGCATATCGCCGGACGCACGTGTATCCCTGCCGATCATGACCGTGGGGCGCTGATCCCCGGCGCGTTTCAGCAGGATCTCTGCCGCTGCCATACCGATTTTCATAGCAAGTTCATTGGTAAGATCTTTATTGGCAACGCCTCTTACGCCGTCTGTTCCAAAAAGTCTGCCCATTATAATCCACCCTTTGCAAATTGTTATTAAATAGAAAAAATCAAAGCAGGGTCTGCTGCCCTTCCTGCTCAATACCGAGATGTTTATACGCTGCAGAGGAAACACATCTGCCGCGCGGCGTTCTGCTCAAAAAGCCGATCTGCATCAGATACGGCTCATACACATCCTCGATGGTAACCGCCTCTTCGCCGATGGCGGCGGCGATCGTTTCCAGCCCTACGGGGCCGCCGTTATAATTTTTGATCATCGTTGTTAAAAGGCGCCTGTCTACTGCATCCAGACCAAGATCGTCTACTTCCATTCTGGAAAGCGCGTCGCTTGCAGCCTCTTCGGTGATCACGCCGTTGTATTTGACCTGTGCAAAATCACGGCTCCTTTTTAAAAGCCTGTTTGCGATACGCGGTGTGCCGCGCGAGCGCGAGGCGATCATGGCGGCGCCTTGATCATCTATCTCTATGCCGAGAATACCGGCGCTGCGCTTGACGATAACGGAAAGTTCCTGCGGCGTATAAAGCTCCAGGCGGAAGATCACGCCGAATCTGTCCCTAAGCGGCGCGGAAAGCTGACCTGCTCTTGTGGTTGCGCCCACAAGGGTGAAATTCGGAAGATCCAGCCGGATTGACCTGGCGGACGGGCCTTTGCCGATGATGATATCAAGAGCTCTGTCCTCCATAGCGGGGTAGAGCACCTCTTCCACGCTACGGTTCAGGCGGTGTATCTCGTCAATAAAGAGCACATCGCCCTCCTGCAGATTCGTCAGCAGTGCGGCAAGATCGCCCTGCTTTTCGATTGCCGGGCCGCTTGTGATGCGAATATTGACACCCATCTCATTGGCAATGATTCCGGCAAGCGTAGTTTTGCCGAGGCCGGGAGGGCCATAGAGCAAAACATGATCAAGTGCCTCTCCCCTTGCCTTTGCCGCTTTAATATAAACCGATAAATTCTCTTTTACTTTATCCTGCCCGATATAATCCGCTAACTGCTTGGGGCGAAGGCTGTTTTCCAGATCTCCGTCAGCAGGCGAAAACTCCGTTGACACGATTCTGTTTTCGTAATCCGTTTCCTGCATCATTTCAACCTCTTATCATAGATTTTTTGACAACTGCCTTAAGCCCTGCCGGATCATCTCATCGGCGGGAAGTGAACTGTCCATCGCGCCGACTGCAGCGGCGGCATCACTTTTGCTGAACCCGAGCGCAACCAGCGCGGCGACCGCCTCCCCTGCCGGGGAATCCTCCGCAACAGACGCGGCGGCGGAAACGGAACTTTCGGAAGACGAAAGCGTAACGCCTGCCATTTTATCTTTCAGTTCCAGCACGATCCTTTCGGCTATCTTTTTACCGACGCCGTTTGCTCTTGTTATGGCTTTCGTATCACCGGCGGCAACTGCGAGCGACAGTTTATCCGCGCTCATTTCCGAAAGGATGGACACCGCCGCTTTCGGGCCGACCCCGGAAACGGAGATCAGCAGTTTGAACGCACGCAGTTCATTTTCTGTTTTAAACCCATAAAGATCCAGCGCGTCTTCCTTTACGGAAAGATAAGTATAAAGGCGGATCTGATCGCCGATCCTGCCGGCGTTTGCTGCCGTGGCAACCGAGGTAAAACATTTGAACCCTACGCCGCCGCATTCCACAACCAGAAACTGATCGCCGATATAAGTTAATTCACCTGTAAGACTGTATATCATAAAACATTCCTCTTAATAAAGCAATTGCGTATCACAAACCGGACGCCATGGAACCGAGCAGGCTGCCGCTGCAGTGCGCGTGGCAGATCGCCATAGCAAGCGCGTCGGCAGTGTCGTCAGGTTTCGGGATTGATTCCAGATTCAGGATGATCCTTGTCATCTCCTGCACCTGTTTTTTGACCGCTCTGCCGTAGCCGGTTACGGACTGTTTTACCTGAAGCGGCGTATATTCCGCGATCTGAAGCCCGTTCTGCTGCGCGGCAAGCGTGATCACGCCCCTTGCCTGCGCCACATCAATCACCGTTTTTGCATTGTTGTTATAAAAAAGCTTTTCCATGCTTAAAACCTGAGGCTCATACTTTTTTATGATTTCGCAAATGCCGCTGTAGATATCGCATAATCTAAACGGAAACGGCGTTTTAGCGCTGGTTGTAACCGCGCCGTAATCGATCACTTTAAATTTGTTTGCCCTGTATTCCAGAACGCCCCAGCCGATGATTGCGTAGCCGGGATCTATGCCTAAAATTACCATAGTACATACTGCTCCATAATAATTTAAACAATTATATCATATTGCATTTTGTTTATCAATAAAAATAATATTAAACTTAAGTCTAAAATATTTTGGGGTCAAAAACAAATACGGCTGAATAAACATTCAGCCGCAGCAGATCACAAAAGCGGATTTTTGGAAAGCCCCTTTAACTGGTGTATAAATTTTTGCAGTTCCACAACGTTAAACGTATACATGCCGAGATCCGTATTCGGAATAAAATATCTGGCGCACACGTCGCCGTTTAGAACTTCAAACGCCTGTTTGAGCGTTTTGGTCATATAATCGGCGCTGGAACGCGCGTTTGAGCCTGAAACGATCACAACGCCCACCTTTTTATGCTTTTTTATGGGCGGATTGGCGCCGCGCTTGAATCTGGCGCTGTAATAACGCTGAAACCGGTCTATCACTGCCTTGAGGGGCGCAGGAAAAAAGTTATTGTAAACGGGTGTAAAGAAGGCGATAAAATCCGCCTCCTCAAAATCCTCAAAAAAGATATCCAGATCCTTATTGGAACACCCGTCATGATATTCGCAATACTTGCAGTCCGTGCACGGGGCAGGCGCAAGATCGTAAACATTATATTCCCGGATATCACAGTCCAGAAAATACGGTTTCACCTGCTTTGCAAGTTCGGAAGAAACGCCGTCCTTTCTGGGGGAGCCGTTTATAATTAAAAAAGTCTTCATTTCATCACCGTTTTTATTATAGCACTTTTACCTATTGAGTTAAATAGTGAAATGTGGTATAAATTAAATAATATACATAATTTGGATAAATCATTATCTTTATTCTGTTTGATTGCTGGTGAAAAGTATGAGCAAACTTTTGATTCGGATCTTTATCAAAAACAAACGTCTTTCCGCTTCGCAGGAAAGGGAGCGGTACGGTGTTCTTTCCGGCGCAGTGGGGATCCTTTGCAACCTGCTGCTGTGCGCCTTTAAATTTGCGGTTGGCGCGTTTACAAATTCCGTTTCCATAACGGCGGACGCGGTAAACAACCTCTCAGACGCAAGTTCCAATATCGTTACGATCGCCGGGGCAAAACTCTCCGGCAAGCCGGTAGATGATGAACATCCGTTCGGCCACGGAAGAATCGAATATATCAGCGGACTGATTATTTCTTTTCTGATCTTTCTGATGAGTTTTGAACTGCTGAAAAGCAGTGTGGAAAAGTTGATCCACCCGGAGGAAGTTCACTTCAGCGCCGCATCCATGATCATCCTGATTGCGGCGATCCTTGTAAAACTCTGGATGGCGTTTTTCAACAACGTGATCTATAAAGAAACGGAAAATGTAAATGCAAAAGCAGTAAGGCAGGACAGTTTGAATGACTGTATCGCTACCGCAGCTACCGTTGCGGCGCTCTTGATCTCGCACTTTACCGATTTCGTCTACGCGGATGGAATCATGGGAATCATTGTGGCGATCCTGATCTTCGTTTCCGGCGTTGGCATTGTAAAAGACATATCCAGCCGGCTGCTCGGCAGGGCGCCCTCCCCGGAACTGGTTAAAGAAATTGAGGATATCATGCTTTCTCAGGACTGCATTTACGGCGTGCACGATTTGATCGTACACGATTACGGCCCCGGCAGGATCATTGCCTCCGCGCACGCGGAAGTGCCCTGCGATGCAGATATACTTGCCGTGCACGACGTGATTGATATTACGGAAAAGATCATTAGTAAAAAGCTTGGCATCATGATGTGCATCCACATGGATCCCATCGCCGTGAATGACGAAACGATCAACGCATACCGTGATTTCATGGCAGAAATCATAAAAGAATACGATGCGCGTTTTACATTTCACGATTTCAGAGTGGTTGACGGACGGCAAAAAACGAATTTCATCTTTGATCTTGTCATTCCGCACCAGTACCCCAAGCCAAAGCAGGAGATCATTGCAGATTTGCAAAATGCCGTAAACAAAAAGAAAGACAATATTTTTCTTGTTATAACCGTGGAACACAGCTTTGTGTAACAACCTGCAGCAAAAACAGCGCCCGCCTGATATTCAGGCGGGCGTTAACTTTTATTACGGCAAACAAAACCGTTATTGCGTTTCAAAAAAGAGAATACATGTATTTTACGAAAACCGTCAATCCGAATACTGTTTGATCACCAAATACCGTAAAAATACTTTTTGATGTTACCGGCATCAGGATAATGCAACCGGTCAATCCGCTCCACCACAAGGCTGACGTCATTGTGCTCATCTATCGTCTGCACTTCAACATTTCCAGGCTCAATATTTACAACGCCTACCCGCGCTATGTTCCTACTTTGAGCGGGGCAGCCAAGCGAGCCAACATTGATGTAAAATTTATCACCTTTACAAATGTTTCGTTGATGGTCATGACCGTATAAAACGATTTCGCTTGATAAACAAAATTATAAAAATATTCTTTCAATAATAGTATTAAACATGAAAAACACAAAGAAAAAGTTGGCTCATGTTGAGTGTTCATGGAAAATTTATTATAAACCAAATTCAGTTATCACTAATAATTTAAGTATAAAATTCATTTAAAATTGTTATAAAATTCATTATTACTAAAATCATAACAATTAAATTTTTTCATTTTTTCTTTTGTAATAATGAGTTCATACCATATTCGAGCATCACATACCCCTGGTACTTCATACTTAAATATTTCATTCAAAGAAATCTCTCCACATTTTTTTGTTCGTTTGTTATAAATTCCCTATCAAACAACTCAATTTTAAATTTATCATTTATCTGTTTTACTGTAACCAATAAATAATCAACATTTACTTCATCAGTTAAAAGTTCTTGATACATGATTTTAGCACACACTTTTCCTTGCGTAAACGGATTATCTCCGCAATCTTCCATATACCGACAAATATTTAAATAAAGGTTCTTATAATAAATATGTCTCAAGAGTACTCCTTGTCTAAAAATATTCAAGTTTTATTTTATGTGAACAATTTATTAAATAAAAACTTTTTCGGCGGCAGTTTGCGTATATTCTCCAGATCTTTTAGCAATTCCCCGGCAGACTGATACCGTTGATTCGGGTCAATGCGGGTGCACTTTTCTATAATGTATTCCATGCCTTTGGGGATGCTTGGATTCAATGCACGTATAGGCTTCATGCCATTGAAATTCGGATTTCTGGGGTCATCTCCGGTAAGCAGAAAATACATGGTTACACCAAGCCCGAAAATATCCGTTCTGGGGTCTGACTGCGCTGTTCCGTACTGTTCGGGCGCCGCGTAACCCCTGGTGCCAAGCGCAACGGTATCCTTCATTTTGCCGGGCTTGTACGTGCGCATAATACCGAAGTCAATGATTTTAATATAGCCATTTGGCTGTAAAATAATATTTGCGGGTTTCATATCTCTGTAAATATACGGCGGATGAAAAGAATGAATATAGGCTAAAAAAGCACATATCTGTTTTGCCAAACTAACCACATAATCTGCCGGATATGGACCGAACTGATCGACCAACGCATTCAAATTCTTACCCTCTATATATTCCTGAATCACACATACATAGTTTTCATTTTCAATAACACCACTAATTTGCGGTATAGCAGGATGGCGCAGATTTTGTAGCATTTGAATTTCCTGACGCACGATCTCTAAAGAAATGTCGATTTTATGATCGGCGTTGCTTTTCAACACTATTTTTGCCACATAATAAATACCGGAACTGATTTCCTGCGCTAAATACACATCACAGGCTCCGCCTTTAGCGATATGTTTTATCAACGCATACTTACCGTCAATAACCGTCCCTTCTTTAATTGTATCCTGACTGCAAGATTCCGAATCCCGTTTATCTTCATGGCAAGACGGTTGTTCCAATTTGATTCTGCCGCATTTTTGGCACACATATTTTTTTGAATAATCCGCATGCCGCTCTAGCCGCTCTATCCATTTGAAATCATGCTGGTCATTTTCGCAATCCAGAAACGGCTCCACATCTTTGCCTCCGATACTGCGTATCATTAAAGTTGCAAGGGTGTTCATACCGTTCACATTTGGATGCGAGCCGTCAATCGAATCATACGGTACGCTATAACTAAATAAATCAATAAGTTTACAATTTTGCTGGTTTGCAACCGTTTCTATGATCTGATTATATTTGTTTATATAGTTTCCATTATATTTATACGGAAAATGAAAAGACGGATCAGATGACATAAATGTTGCGCACAATGTGCAGCACCAGATCTCAGCATTCGGATAATTGGATCGGATCTTGCGGATCATGTTGCCGTATGCAGAGACGAAAATATCGTTATATTCATGCCCAAGGAGCGTACATCCTTCAAATTCTATGGGAACGCCGTTTGCCCAATCGTTTGTGCCAAGATAGACGATAATCACATCCGGCACAACATTGCTGATATGCAAGTTTCCGGTTCGCTCATCCGAGCAGCCGGACGGAAACAGAGAATCGCTGCCCGGCAGCTGTGTTACTCTGCTGCCGGACCAGGAATTATTCACAAGCAATTCGCCGCCGAAGAAATCAATCACCTTACCCCACCAGGTGTCTTTCATTTCCCGAACACCGGATCGGAAACAGTTTTCGCCGAAATAAAACAGGTTATATCCAAGCGGATTATACCCGTCCAGCGTACTGATCGAATCTCCCAAAACAGAAAACTGCTTGCCGAAATACGGATTATGCGCTTTCCATTCCAGATACGGATTAAATTCCTTCCCGCCTTTCAAAATTCTGCCGGACGGCATGGCGATTGCACCAAATGCCTGTTCCAAAGAATACGGATCAGAAAACCGCCTTTTATTTCCTTCGGCAGAAAGGCCGTAAAATTCCTCTTCAAAAGCCGTAATATTGGGGCACGCCATATACGGATCATCTCCGACCGTACTTTTGATTGCAAAAACGATCCTTTTGAATTTGGTATGATAAGCATTTTCTTCAATGACTTCGTGGAATGCTTTTGCAACGATTTCCGGCGGATTTTTAAATGCGCCGCATCCGAAAGCGCCGAGAACAAGCACTTCTGCACCGTTATCTACAGCCGCCTCGAAAATGTTCTTGATTCGGCTTTTGAACAGTTCTTTCAGTGCCGCTTGATTCGTATATTTACGTCTCGCAATGTACGGCGCGGAACAGGTGATCACGTCTACCTGAAACCACTCGTTTTCCGGCATCAGCTGAGGAACATCGCTATCATCCTTGAAAACCGTTACGCCTTTGGTATAGATCAGCCTGTCCGAATAAAAAAAGCTGCGCAGATTTCTGTGGTAAAGATAGAATTCGTTGAACACACTTTTATCACAAAGGCAGGGATAAAGATTGCTGCTGCGGCAAAGGCACTCTTCCTGCGCCATTGCGCCGTTTTGCACACCGCCGCCCGGATTTTCCGGATTTGCAAAATTCAGCACGGCAACCCTGCCAAACTTACAAAAGCCTTTTGCCGTTGCAAAAGTCGTACCAGATACGACTTCAACCTTTGTACTTTCAAAACACGGACTTACGGTGTTTGATGTAAAACCCTCTTTGTAAACCCGGCTGGAACGTATAGCACCTTCAGTTGCAGCAAGCAATTTTTCACTATAGGCAATATTCAGTGAGTCTTTAAATGAAAGAATAAGATCATTTTTATCAGGCATAATTTATCACCTATATCAAAACCAAAATAATATATGCGAACATTTAAATAAATTACAGGCAGTTCCAAAACGAAACTGCCTGCATTCTTTTGGGTTACGCTTTAAACTGATTTGCAATATTCGTATCTGTTTCTTCAACGATATTTGCTGTGCTTTTAAGAGCGTTTGAAATCTCTTCAATCAAGCCTCTTGCCTTTACAAATCCAGGCTTTAACTCAGTATATCTCTGAGCATAGGATTCACTTGCAGAACCTTCCCACTCGCTCTGAAGCTGTGAGAGAAGCGTGTCCATCTTATTGATGATTTCCTGAAGTTTCTGACCTTCCGCAGAGTATTCAGCTGCACGAGATCTCATGCTTTCAGGAGTCATCCTAATCTGTCCGCTTGCCATTATGTATTCACTCCTTTCGTAATAATATCATTATGTAAACGCATAAGCGTAACATATTAAAAAACACTTTTAATTTTAGCTAACAAAATATCAGCCTGTGAATTTACAGCTTTTATTCTCTCTGCATATTTAATATCTATTTCGTTTATTTCTTCAAACCTTATATTAACTTTATTTTTCCACTCATTATTAGTCTCTTGTATTTTGATTATATATTTCGAAATAATTTTTATAACTAATGAGACTAATATTTTAGCAAACCATCCGCTTCCTGAATATTGGTTCCACGATGAAACATTAGGTAATTCAATATTGCCAAAAGTGCCTATCGCCTCCATAATTGTTGAATAAGCATTATGTGAATAATCAATTTTCACAATCTCAGCATCTTTTTTATCATTGTTAACATGTTCTAAATCCGCATATTTATCCTCTACTTCTTTCCAGATTCCTGTAATATCGAATTCTGTTTTTGCACTAGCTATTTCAAGCAATTTTTTTATAATATCGTCTTCTTCGCCATCAGTAATTTCCTTAATGACTACATCCCAACCCACTATACCTATAATCACTAAGACTTCATTGTCGAGCAAGTCATATAATCCAATTGATTTAATTAGTGCAATGATATCATCTGCATGCAAATCATTCAACTTAATATATTTCAATAAATAGGCTAAAATCAGAACAAACTCTTCTTCATGTTCTTTAATGTGTGCAATTATTTCTTCCTTTGACCATTTGCTTTTCCCATTTGAAAAGAGACCTTTGAACAAAGGTGCCAAAAATTCTACGATTTTTTCTTTTTCCTCATCGCTTGCATTATTCAAAACAAATGCCGTAAACTCATGAAGCATTGTAAGCGAAGGATTTTCACCAGTTATGGGTAAATATGCATTGCCGTTTTCATCAGTTTTTATATGCCATTCACCATCACCATTAATGTAATATTCAAAAACAGAATTCGGACTATGATTCTCCTTAACATTGGCAACATCGTTACCACCGTTAATGTATATATGTTTTGCTCCAGGTAATTCGTACATCAAAATATGAACAAAATCCGTGGATAAAGAATAACAAGTAATATTCTTTGAATTTTCTTCGATTTGTGGTCCATATTTATCAATAAATTCCTGAGAAAAACCTTGGCCGTCTACCGACACACAACGTTCTACTTTATCACTTCTGATTGCTACATATTGGGCTTTATTTCCACCCTTGGAATGACCAACAACAGTAACTCTCTCATAAGGAAGATTTTCTATATATTCGTAGGCTTCTAATTGGTACTTTGTATCCGTCTGATTAAATCCTTCAACATTATCTGCCCATTCTTCACCATCGTTTGTGCCCCTAAATGCAACAATTGCACTATTATTATCATTTGGATTAAGGAAGCATACCGCCTTTTCCGTTGCCTCCTGAATTTTTAAATCTGTGATCTCACTTTTACTTTTCATGTAGCGAATCATTGCTGCCCATTCCTGGCCGCTGTTTTCGCCATCAAAAGTTTTTGTGGATTTGTCTAATTTTTTCAACAAATCATCATCAAATTGATTAAGGTATTCTCCTACTGTTCGGCAAGCACTTAAAGGCTTTTTTTCATAATCATATGCCGGATTTGATTTACTTAAAGCATAAGTCAGATTTTCAATCATCATTAAATCGCTGTCAGTAAGTGCCATAACAAATCAACTCCTTTAATATATTTTGTACTCTCCATTTTCATAAATGTCACAATTTAAAGAAATTTCCGTTTCATCATTGATTAATGCGTTTCTAAAATTATTGACAGTAACATTATTAAAATACTCATCGCTAACCATTATAAAATTCACATAACCAATAATTTTATACTCTCTATACCAAGCGACTAACTTGTCAGCATATCTTGTTAAATTGTTGGAATTGTTTTTTCCTTTGACAAAAACATCAACTGTTAAAGATGCGTTATCTTTAAAGTCGCTCATTTCAGAAGGCACAGTTGCTCCATTATATCTACATTCCAACGCAAACACTTTAAATTCATTTGGAAACAATTCGTTTAAATAATTTGACGCATATATTTCTAAAACAGATTTACTTACAACATCAAGATAATCGTCCGAATATGAACCATCTTCTGACACATTAAGAGTAGTAAAATAATACTCGTTTAATTCATCCGAATACGCTCTCAACCATTCATCTTCTAATACACTTGATTGCGAGTAACCTAAATAATGGAATGTAGTATTATATTTATTATCAAGATAAGTGAGCAATTCTTCTATGCGCACAATAGATTTCTGTTGTAAATCGGTTAATTCATCATACTCAGTTGGCAATTCAAGTTCTTTACAAATTTCTATTTGCCTACTATTTAATGTTGTCATCTCTTTATTCTCCCAAGTTGTATTTTTTTCATAATTTTCTCCTATACCGACATTTGATGAGGTACTTGCGCAGCCTGTAAGAAGGACAAACAAGCAAACTAATATTATGCAATTAATTCTTTTCATTTTTACTCTATCCTATCTATAGCATTAGACATATCAGTATCTGATTTTTCAAACATAGTAACAATATTAGCAACGGATTTAGATGTATCAAGCAACAATTGACTGATAGCATCAGATATATCATTAAGTTGATCCACTAATTGATTGATTTCGCTGGTCATTTTACCCTTTGACCCTTGAAGCTTATAAGTGATTTTTTTTCTACCCACATAATTTGCTATATTCACCAAGTCAACCTGTTTGCTTATTATGTAGTTCTTTTTTATGATTAATTCTATTTCCTTGTTCATATTGATCTCCTTATATTAACGATTGCACAGTTGATTGAATCTCTAAAAATGTATTTGTAACAAAATTAGAACAATTAAATTCATTTTTTGTCTTAACAGCACTATTTCCGGCTTTAATATGAATCAAAGATTTCTGTGAAATCGTTTCTAATTCAGCTATATAATTATCAATCAACAATGTAATATTTCCTATTTTCCCTCTAATAAGTTCATCTTGTATTCCAATCATTTGAATATCGTGCAAATCAGATTTATATTTTTTCAATTTTTCAATTAAAAAAGTTATATAATTCGATATTTCAGCACTTATAGTTTTGAATTCTCCATAATATACAACAACATCATTAGCCATATTTATGCCTCCTCTTCGAGCTTTTCTTTCTCTTTTTCATATTCTTTTTCGTAATACTTTATTCTTTTGTTGTAAGAGTCTATACCATCCTGATATTCTTCTATTTTTCTACTAATTTGCTGCAATTCATCATTTATTTTTCTTAACAAAAATGAATAAACGCTGCCTATGAGGCGCAATCCGGTATATGTGAGAGAATCTTGCATACTTAGATAATACTGTTTTGCTATATTATTATACTTTGAAATGCTCCTGACTTTTTCTAATGCTTTTATTTTTTTATTGTTGCTACTCTCAAAAGCACTTTGTGAATTCTGTACTTTTATTTTAAACTCTCTTAATTTTTCGTAGTCTTCTTCTGCATTTTCCTTCATGATTTCACACTCATCTATTTTGCCTTTATATGCGCCAATTTTTGCATTAATTTGACTTAATGTTGCCATATTAGTTTTCCTTTCGATTTGTAATATTAATTCTAAATCAACACATTTTTATCATCAATTTAATTAAATAGTCTCTACGTTCACATTTACACTTCACCACAACTTTGGTTTTCAATCTCTCCAATCCATTCATTAGCTTGAATCTGCTGTTCAGGATCTAATTCATTCATATCCTTATAAGCACGGATAATAGATAATTCTAATTCTTTAAGTTGTTCATACTGAGTTTTCAGCGTTGAATAATCATTTGATGTTCCACTTTTAATTTGCTGAAATAAGCTTTCATAATTATTTGAAATTACTTCTTTTACAGATTTTAAAATATAGATTTTCAAAGCTCCATTTGCATAAGCGGTAATACCTGTTGCATCAATCAATTTAGAAATCAATCCTGCAATCTCTTTATCTTCAAATATTACCGTCAATAAATCCTTTCTTGTATCATCAGACTTTTTTAATAGTTTATCTATAATTAAATTAACAATTTTATTAACTGATTTGTCATGACCTTTTATAATTTGACCTATTTTAGAAGTGTCAGTGTTTACATCATCTATGCCTAGTTTTATATATATTTTTTCTGAATATTCATTAAAAATCTTAATGTTACTACCATCTTTAACAAAGTCCCTAATTGATTTAGATTGATTGTTTGAAATAAGATCATTTTTTAAAGTTATAGTTTCGGGACTCGTTTCAAAATTATTTTTTAATGCATCGTAAATTGTGCAACCATTTGTCTTATTCATGTCATAATAATCAAATGAACCATTTAATTTATTCAGTAAATCCACAGCAGTCTCAGCAATTTTAACTGGATTTCCATTAATTTTGGATGCATACTTGGAATCACATTCTCGAGCTTGCTTAAAAATTTTTTCAATTGTATCTTTAAAATAATTATACGAGTCACATATGCTTTTCTCAGTATTTATAATACTTTTTAATATATCGCCAAAAACAGTATTATAAAACCATCGACCCAAAGCATCCATTAAATCCTTATCATCTTCATCTGCGTTGGCACTGTTCGCAATCGCTTTTAACTCATCTTCTTTATCAGTGGTAAAATCCCTTTGAATTTGCTTGTTAACCGTTTTGTTAATTCCTAATATCGCATAACCTGAAAAACGTTTTGCTCTATCGAATTCTTCATTATTTGCACTTTTTGCAATATGTAATGTGTCTTTAGTAGTGTTACTCATTTATTAGTGAATCCTTTTACCAGTTCATTTTCTATTTTTTCCATCGATTTGGCCTGTTTTAACAATATAAGTATATTATCTAATAATTGATCAATAGCAATCATTCGATTACATGTTTGTGTATACAAATCTATAAGCGCATCTATAGTGTCTCCTTTAGAATACCCAGTATATAAATAATCCCATTCATACGAGGTTAATTTGCCTTTTGCAATAGGTAATTTTGATTTAAGTTGTTTTATGTTTTTGATATCATCATCTATTCTTATATAATCATATTTAATTTCAGTGTTCAAACTTCAACCTCCGTACAATTCCAAATCGATCTCATCAATTCTGTTTAAAAATGATAATACTATATCGTTAACCTTTTTGCCTATACCACTACTATTGTTATAAATAAGTTTGACTGCATCATTTAAAATTCCAATACTTTCATGTAACGCTCCACTTGGAACAGAAACTTCATAAGTACTATTTAAAATATCAATTGTTTTTTTTAGCACTTCATCTTGAATGTCCCAATAGTCTTGGATTTTACAAGACAATACATCATAGTCAACATCACAAACGAACAAATTTTCTGCCATTCAACACACTTCCTAAAACATTATTTTTTCTTTCATTGATTTTTCTTTTTTTAATTCGTCAATTTCTTTTAATAACATGAATTTTTCTTTATTATAGTTCTCCAAATCTTGCTGAAGTGTTATTATTTGTTTATGAAGTTCATCGCAAGACACATCCATATCTTGCATAATTTTATTTCGTTCATGTAAATTGTTTTCTTCACGTCTCGCTATCCAACTTTTTACAAATTTGAGTTGAGATAAATTGCATAACGACCTATTCACATGTTCAAAGTCATCGAACTTTTCTATTGATTTGCTAAAACAGTTTTTTAATTTTTGCAACCTATACTCATTTTCCTCAATTTCCATTTTTACATGTTCTTCTTTTTGTTTAACATGATCTAATTTTAAATTTAGTTTTTCCAGCCTTAAATCGATTTCAATAACTGACATAAAACCACCAATCTAATTAATTACAGATTTAATTTTTATACACTCGTTATCATCGATGAAGTAACAATCACCGGTAGAAACGGGCTTTTTGAATGCACGCATAGTTGCAAGCGGAAAATCGATGATCTTCATATTTGCAATATCGTCAAAATACAGGAACTTTTTATTATCGCGTATAAATTTGACAAGTTCCGGTGATGAATAGGAAATAATTTTATTTTCAAAATCGCCCACAACAACGCAAACATTCAAATTTTTATATCTTCCCACAATATCCTTTAATTGTTCAAGCACCGATGCATCTTCGCTGATTGCTTCTATGGCATCTCTGCTATTGAGGACAAGCAAAAGCAAGGGAGAAGTATCGAGAATCTCCGAATTGCCGTTCATTAATTCTTCATATCTTGACTTTAACTGTTCATGAATACTGGCTATTGCTTTCTTAGCGTCATCAGGCAGAATAGAATATGTTTTAACAATGGACAAATCTTTCGTATCCTGAAGTCTTCTGCTGACATTATCAAAAACATAGGCTTGAACCTCATTTGAATACTTATCATTCATTACGTTGAGCATATAATGAACAAAACTATTTTTACCCATCCCTTGTCTTCCGGTTACTGCAAACATGCCTATTTGTGACAAATTGAAAACGACAGGAGAAACCGTAGAATAATTCAGTCCGAGAATAAACGAGAATCTTTCGTTCAAATAATAAGAATATTGACTTTCCACGAATTCTCTTGTAAGAAGATCTGGAATAAGGGGGATAATCTTTGCTTTGGATTGCTCATTCTTTGCGTTTGAGGATTCTATAAACTGACGCATTTGTTCTACACGCTCAAATTCTTTTTCACCTTCAAATGCAAGGAATGTTTGACACTCATAATGCTGCTTATCTTTTTCTATAATACAGCGGCCTGCCACAGCAGGGATTGACATTCTGCAATAATCAAACACGGAACTGTATTCACTGCTGTCATTACAAAAAAGTGCAATTTTCGCAGCAAAATTAGACATATATTTATATCCAATGCCGGATGTTTGCGAATTGGCTACTACCACGCTGACACCTACGGCAATACCCTCACGGCAAATGGTGAGGAGCACATCATTATCCTGAAGATAAAGTTCATTCAACGCGGTAAGGTTATCAATGATCAGAACGATCTGGGGAATATCCGTATAACCGGCCTCTTTATAGGACAGATAATTGCTGACGCCTTTTTCAAGAAGTTTTTGCTTTCTGATCTCGATCTGTTCTGTAATAAGTTTGAAAAGATTTTTTAATTTTTCATCCTCATTGGAGCAGACAACGCCGCCGACAAAATTCAGCAATTCAAAATTTTTAAGAACCATGGACGCAAAATCTATGATATAGATATTGACATCCTGAGGGGTATAGTGATCCGCAATACCGCGAATAAGGAGCTGAAGCAGATTGGTTTTGCCGCTTTGTGACGAACCAATGATCATGGTATTATCCGAGAAAATATTCAAGCCGTAAACGGATTGAATTTGATTATCCGGATCATCATAAATACCGATCGGAACCGTTAATTCACCTACTCTGTTACTGCTGTAGTTGATTACTTCTGGCAGCGGCGGCAGACAGATATCGGGCAATTTTTTAATATGTGCCTGTTCTGCATAATCATGAACATACTGAACAAGTGCTTCCAGTTGTGTTGCGCTTTTTTCTCCGTTTTTCTTTTTCTTCTGCTGATATACGGGAATTCTGCGCCCTGAATCCGTAAGGCTGTAGATGGCAAACTCTTTAACATTGCTATTATCCGTCTTTTCCGGAGCGCCGCTATATGCGGACTGGAAAAGTTCAAAAATCTCATTATTGCCGACTTGAAGATACGCACGCCCGGGTTCTTTGATTTCCGCAGCAAGAGGAGATTTCAGGACCTCATTACTGTCCTGCTGATCCTGCACCTTCAGGCAGAGTTTAAATCTGGAATTGGACCAGATCTGATCATCCACCTGACCGGACGGTTTTTGCGTTGCGAGTATGAGATGAACACCGAGGCTTCGACCGATACGTGCTGCGGAAATAAGTTCTTTCATAAACTCCGGCTGTTCTGCTTTCAATTCTGCAAACTCATCCACGATCAAAATCAAATGCGGCAACGGTTCTGAAACTTCTCCTGCTTTGTATTTTTTTATGTACTTATCAATATGATTGACTTCCGCCTCAGCAAAAAGCCTTTGCCTTTTTTTAAGCTCCGCTTTTATAGATTTCAGAGAACGATCTATTTCTTTACCGTCTATATTTGTTATAGCACCAACAAGATGCGGAAGATCTTTAAACTGATTTACCATTCCGCCGCCTTTGAAGTCGATGATCACAAAACTGACCTCGTACGGATGAAAAAGGAGCGCCATGCTCAGTACATATGTTTGGAGTATTTCCGATTTACCGGAACCGGTTGTTCCGGCAACAAGTCCATGGGGTCCGTGCGCTTTATCATGAAGGTCAAGGCTGACCACACCGCTTTTGGAAACACCGATCGGTGCGGACATGGATTTGAATACCTGAGATTTGCTCCAGTTTGCAGCAAGATCGATATCATCAACAGCAATAATATTAAGAAGTCTAAACAGGGAAATATTTTTAACAAGTGTTCCCTCAAGAGATATTTCTTCAGTATAAACAGGTGCAAGAAGATCCACTACGGCTGCTGCCTGGTTGTCCGGAACAGACACATAATGAAATTCAGATGTATTATTTGCATCGGATGTATCAATCAGAGATGCCGTATTTTCATTTTGGATATCAATAAGGTAATCGCAGTTAAGACCTATATCTGTCTTTTTATTACCAAAGTAAACAAATGTTACGCCAAGTTCTTTTGCGTTTTCAGTGAATTTAGAGATTGGGTGATTTTTAAATCCGTATTCATCAAACAGAAAAACAATAATGTTTTTATCATATTTTTTATTCTGTTCTCTGGCGGTCAGTTCTTTATAAAGATATTCAAACAGAACATTTTTACTTTCGCTGTCCGTAACAATGTTTCTTATGCCAAGGTCTTCATTATAGACATGCGGCAGCATCCGAAGCCAGTGAATCTTATTTCTATGCTGTTCTTCACATACAAAGAAAAGATTTAGGTCAGCAGGAAACTGGCGGGCGCATAAATCAATAATGATAGTTTTCATAAGTTCAAAACGATACTGATCCAGTCCTATGATTCCTATAGCATTTGAATCTTTGAAATTGCAAACGATCGGTGCTAAATGGATATACTCGTATTCTTTGGACAGATTTTCCGGAATAATCTGCAAATCATCTTCAACTTCCAGTTTTTCCTGCTTTTTATAATCAATTTCTTTTTTCGCTTTAACATCACCTGTTCCAAGCCTAACGCAAAGGAAATCCTCATCTTCTGGCATTCTGTCAAACAAGTCGCCAGAAAAACTAAAGAACCGGTTCATGAGGGTATTTTCGTCATTATAAATTTTCTCAAGAACTTCTTTTTCATCGTTACGGTCTTTTTCTATTTCCGCTTTTTTATTTTCTATATATTTATTGTATTTTTCGATTCTTTCTTTTGAATTTGTTTTAAAATCTTTTTTGCCTTGAATCAGGCTGATAACAGCTGTAACAACACCGATTCCACTTGAGACAAGCATGAAGGGAGAAAATGCGGCCATAGCAAGCCCGGCTACTACCATTATTAATGACGGTAATAACCTTGACAATATATTGTTTTTTGGCTTCTGTGGTTTTGCAGGCGGGTCTAACACCTGAATTTTTTCATCATCAACAACAAATTTAACTCTTGTATTTCGGTTGAATTTTGGGTAATCATTTTTCTGCTGCTCATCATAATAGGTTAGGCCGTTAACATTTACGTTAGTATCTGTCATAAGCCTTCTATTTTTTAAATAGAAACTAAACTCGGCAACAGAAAAGAAATCTCCGTTTTTAATGATTTCATTATTTGCTGCCCTGGCGCCGTTATGATATACACCGCATGCAGATGAAAGAATCCTTAACTGATAATCAGACCCATTTCTTCTTAACTCGATACGGTCATTGTTTGTATATGGGCTGTTTAATACAATATTGGAAACAGAAGAACTTCCTATCGTTATGCAGTTTAAATTTGAAATATCGATTACACGGTCATACTTTTTTGCAGCGTTATCAAAATCTATAAGAAACTCCACTTTGAACAACTCTGTTTCACCGTTTTGATATCTCACTTTAAACGAATCACCGTGTGTAAGCTTCTTTGTTACCAGTTTTCTTACATCGCCTGCATCGATATAAATATTATCGGAGCACATGATCTGCCAAGCGCCGTTTTCATTACTGAGTGTAAGGCAGAATTTTTCAAAAAATAATTCCTTATAAAACCTTACGTCACATTCAGTACCTATACCGATTCGAAGCATTTTAAGGTCATTTTGAAGTTGAATTTCCCTGTATATCTTTTTATTTGATATTTTTACAACATAACCATAATCCATAGTTTCTTCCTCATTCAGTAAAATTGATGACCGTTCCGTTTCTTACTCCGAAATCAGCAAGCAGTTTATTGCCTTTCAGCAGCACAATCGGTCTTTCCGCTTTCAGATAACAATTCTGAATATTGGATGTATCAATGCCGAGATCATATGCCGTATTCAGAGCAAGCACCAGATCATTTGCCGAAATATCAAGCGGCACTTCCAAATCGGTTTCAAAATTCCTTTTATGTATTCTGAAAATCACTACTGCTTTATTTTGTTCCATATATATCTCCTATATGATCATATAAGCTACTTTCTGTATTTCCGGTTCTGCACAAATTTCGGCAAGCTTTTTTGAATCTATATCCTTGATTGTTTTGATGTATTCATTTACGGCAAAGTTTGCTTTTTCCTGTGTTGAAACCAAATAGTTTTCCTGACTTTTATTATATTTATTACAGAGAAAAATAAACTTTTCTTTATCACTGTAGCTAATGTTTTTTAATAACATATTTGTTGCGCAAAGTGATTTTCTATTTTGTTCGCAAATGATAAAAACCTTATCGGCGACTGAAATCATTGATGCCTTATCATTGTCAAAGACCGTGTCCGTATCGACTACTATATAATCGTATTCATTCGTTTTTTTCACGGATTCCACGATATTTTTATATATACTGAAATCTATGCCGAGAGAAGAAAGCGACGCGCCAAACGGAGGCAGATAATCAAAATGCTCATTTCTTAAGACTGGCTTAATACGAGCATAAATATCAGGCGAACTGTGATAAAACGAGGAATAAACATTACTGGAAATGGGAATCACGCTGTTTAACAGGTACTGATAAGAATTGATTCTTTCCGCATTGATGTAAAGAACTTTTTTTAGATTTTGAGTAAGACAATAGGAAACACCCAAAGCAAGCGTTGTTTTGCCGGCGCCTCCGCCTGCGGAATAAAACAATAATACCTGTGTGTTTTTTACGGGATCAAAACTTGAACCAAACACGGATGAACTAAGAGATACGATCCGATTAAAGATCTCTTTTATACTTGAATATTTTTGTATTCTTTCTGCAATAAGATCGCTTGTTTTATCCGGACCGACCTCTTCTGTAAGCACAAACATTTTGGAAATATTCTGTTTTTGAAGTTCACTTGAGTAAAGAGCTTCATCCGCAACCAAAACATCCACATTTTTCGGAGTTGAAAAATATTCGTCAAAGTATTCTCTGTCTGTTATGATCTGAAGATCAATCTTGTCATCATATTCTTCCAAAAAGCGCAGTTCCAAAGGGGTAATGATCTTTATATCCGTATCTGCCAAAACCACGACCGGTTTTTTCATAATCACTTACCTCCCTGAATTCTGATCAAAAAGTCCTCATTAGCAAGGCGGAGTCTGTCCCCATTTTTCACCGAATACAATTTTTCTGCCACAAGTCGTTTTGAATTCAGGAAACTGCCGTTTGAACTTTTAAGATCCTGAACAAAATATTCACCGTTTCTGAAAATAAATTTACAGTGTGCACTGCTGATTGCCGGATTTTCCGGAACAACAGCATCAACTTTAGAAGCCACTCTGCCTAAAATAAATTCCGGTTTGTTAATATTGAATTCGCAAGTATTTTTTGAATTTACCGATACCACATTCAGCAGTGGTTGGATTCCTGCACGTCTTACAGAACCGCCGGAACATTCAGAAGATATTTTTCTATGCAACTCCTCGATGGTTAAAGAGGCATTAGACAAGTACATAGAGATCTTGCTGATCTTATCTGATGAAAGAACAGGCGTTGACGAAATGATCTGCAACAATTGAGTACGAAGTTCATTTAGAAACACTTCTTCTCCAACGGAATTGGAAGTTAACGGAAGATAGATCAGCGATACACCCAGTGTTTTTTGATCTATAAAAATTTTATCTGTGGAGATGTCCACATTCTGATAGGATAAAAATCCTATGGCCTTTATTTCAAGGAGCACTTCAAAAAGATTTCTTAAAATCAAAGTAAAAGATTCAGGATCAACAGAAAGCAAAATGTTGCTTAAATTTTTATGATCGCCGATAAAATATACAAGACTTACTCTGCCGTTGAGCATTGCTTTGGCGCATTTTATAAAACCGCCGGTTTTCTCTTTATTTTTCAGCACTTTGAAATCCGTAAGTGAAAACAAACTATTATCACTTAAAATATATCCCGGATTCTGGGAAAACTGCATTTCCGTTATTTTATTGCTTCGAATTAATTCGTTCATTTTTCATTCTCCGTGAGGATTAAAATCATAAATATGTGTTTTTCGGCAAAAGCATATATTTCTGACTTCAATCCCCGGCACGGCATATGCCGTGCCGGGTCAAAATATTATTGCGTTTTAACTTTCAGCCTTTTCTTCATCATCATTCTTCTTACGTTTCTTAAAGAAGATAATAAGAAATACGCCAATAAGGATAGCCGCCAAAGCGCCTATGCTGCCCCAGAATAAGGGCTTGTTTGCAAACCAAAGCACAAACGGATTGGTATCAACCGTAATGTTATTCAGAAATTTAAATGTTCCTAAATCGTAAGCTGTATTTTCATCTGTATTCTCGGATGAAGTATTGATAACATTTCCTGCTTTATCGGTGATCACAAAGTAAATCTCGTCTTCGTTAAAGCCGTTTTCAACCTTTATGTCACCAATATAAGAAGTGTAATTGCGGTTTTCGCCGTCCGCGCTCGTAGTAGCCTGCGAGTCCTCAATAACTTTATCCATCACAATCTTCTGGGGATCTGGATCATTTATGCCTTTATGCACTTCAATCGTATCAATGGCTATATTATCGCTGATCTCATATTTTAAAATGAGTGATTCGGCATTAATAATTGCCTGATCGCCGCTGAGTTCAACCTCGTCCGAATAAACATTCACAATCTGGGGCTTAGTGGCATCAATGATAAATGACGCGTCTTTGCCTTCTAATTTATTTTCGCCATAATAAATGTTTTCACCAGACATTTCCGGTGTATTGCCGGAATTATCAACAGAGGAAATATAGATATTGTAAATACCGTCTGCTGCAAAGGCCGATTGCGGTATTGTGTAGGTATTTTGATACCAACCGTCTTCCGCACGGGTATTCCCCGTTTTTGAACTTACGTTATCATCAAGGGAAACCGGAGAACCGTCTCTGGTAACCTGGATCATTTCCTTGCTGATCGGATCTGCATTATACTCCGTGATCACAACATTTCCGGATATGGACTGATTGTAATTATTCTCAATGGCAGCATTCAGAACATCATTGAATACATATACGGAACCGAACCGGTTAACCGTAAACACTTCATCCGCAGTTTGCGTATTGCCTGCCAGATCCGTTAAGGTAACGGAAAAACTGTAAATACCGTCGTTTTCAATTTTTTCCGGGAAATTCTCACTGGTAAATGTGCCGTTTCCGTTTGGAATTGCCAATAATGATTGAAGATCACCTTGTGTACCATTTCTAACAATTCTTGAAAGTTCTACATTTACACTGCCGTAATTCACATCATTCACGGTAATAATCGGCCTTACAATATCATTGAACGATCTTTTATCTTCGTCATCTGCTGCCCCGCCGTTTTCCTTATCACTAAATGTAATAACAGGAACATTTATGGTTTTATCAACAGTAAATGAATTTGCTGCAACAGACGCGCCATAATCAACGCCATTGTTCGTATTGCCGGCCATATCATCCATAGCGATATTGAATGTATAATCGCCGTCAGCAGTGTAATGAATGGTAGCAGTATGAACATCACCGTTATTGTTCCAACTTACGGACGGAATCGTTATATTGCTGCCGTTGAGCGAGGCTGTACGCGTAAACACAACTCTGTTTACATCAAAGTTATGCTCTGTAATCACAATCGTTGCAGTTCTATCAGAACGGAAATAATGACCATTCTGTGCGTTATTGTTGTTGTATGTAACAGAGATAACAGGCGCGGTCTTATCGACTGTAAATGCGGTTGGAGCTACTGAATTGCCGTAATTAACGCCGTTATTACTATTTTGTGCTCTGTCCGTATAAGAAACTGAGAACGTGTAATCACCGTCTGAATCATAGGTAATGGTAGTTATATGACGAGTATCATCTCCGTTATGCTCAGTGCCGTTTTCATTGCGCCACGAAAGAGATACAGGATATGTTTTGCCGTCTTTTGTTACATTAACCACTACATTTTCAGCATTGAAATTGCGCTCCTCAATTACGATCGTTGCAGTTCTGTCCGCGTCAAAATAGGTATTGCCGGAACGCTGATCGGCATTGTTGTTATTATAAGATACAGAGATAACAGGCGCCGTCTTATCTATACCAAATGTATAGTAGTCATAACTTACATTACCCGCACGGTCTGTAAGTTCCACAACAAGAACCATATCGTTGTAATTGCCGGTTACTGGAACGGAACCAGTGAGTTGTGTAACAAGATTTGCATCCATTGTGCCATTTGGGATGGACCATTGCGCATCCGTGTTATTTGTAATCTGTCCTGTATTATCAACGGATATCTCTTTTGATGTTGATGCGCCGCCTTCAATAACGGTCCATTTCACATTGCGGATACCGGAATAAGAATCAGAAACCGTTACATCAAAGGTTGGATCACTGTTATAGAGCGGAACCTGAACTGTGCTGTCCGGATAAGAAAGTTCCATATCTGCAACTGCTTCCTGATTCAGATCATAATAATAACTGTAATTTGTGTTTTGCGTGCCTATCGGCTGCGGCGCAGTAATTACGATTGATGAAGACTCGCTGTGTTTATCCAGTGATTCAACAACAGTACCATCGGGGTGTACATAGGAACCTGAATTATTTACATTATCTGTAGCAAAAGCATATATTTGACCTTTAAAACCTTTGGCTACCTCGATACTGAAAGAAGTGGTGGCATCTTGCACATTCACTGTTTCTTCATTAGTATAAGAGTTCCCTTTAGCATCAATTCCATCTATCTTATAAGTTATGGATTGAACTCCAGAAGTTCTTTCATTAGACACTTCTGGATCATTTGCAGAAATAGTTACTTCCACATTCTTTTTAAAATAGAAACCGTAGTCAGTAACCTCTACTGCAGCACCTTCATAAACGTTTCCGTCTTCTGTATTGAATTCAAACTTGGTGATAACAGGAGCCGTTGTATCTTTATAAACGGTGCAAGTTTCATCGTTTACATTGCCTGAATTATCTATTACGGTTACTTTAACAACAAAACTGCCATCTTCATTAGCAGTTAAATTTTCCGTAGTGAGTGAAACAGTTTCCTCATAAACCGGTTTACCTTCATCCTGAATATTTTCCTCTGAAGGAAACAACTCTGGCACTTCTTTATCATTTTGAGCCTTGCCGTTTATGGTTACCGCATAACTATAAAGGCCGGAATTTTGGTCATTCATATTGACCGTAAAGGAAGCATCGCCGTTATATATCGTTTTATTTTCACTATTGACATAACTTTTGCCAGAGATAGAACTCGGCGTGATTGTAATAGTAGGCTTAACGCTTTCAATCATAATAATACTGTCAGTACCATTGAGAATGTTTGAATTCGTAGTGGTAACGAGAATGGGTTCTGTGGGATTACCAAGTTTATCGGACAGAGTAATATAAACTGTGCCTTTAAACACCTCATTCTTATTTATAAGTTCTTCGGTATCAATCTTGATTTCTGCTTTACCGTCAGTATTTATACTTGCAGAAGCCTTGAGATTCCCTGTATCTCCGACTTTACCGTTTTCAGGTACGAATTCTACTGTGGCATTAGCGATATCACTATCTCCAAATCCAGCACCATCATCTTTAGCGTTTACAGTAACCGTGATTTCATTGTTTCCCCAATTTCCAAAACTGATAGCATTAAGTAACCAGCGGAAGAAGTTATCTTCATTATCGCTGAAGATAACGGCGTCTCCATCTGCGAGCTGTGGCGCCACTGTATCATTTTGAACTGTAAATTCTTTTGTTGAAGAATTACCAACATGATCTATAGCGGTTATCTCATAGGTAATATCACCAGTATAGCCTGAAACCGGTTCAACAGATAAAGAGTAACTACCGTTTGAACTGGAAACAGTTACGGGTTCATCGCTTATCTTTCCGTAACTTCTGGTTGCTGTAACAGAATCAACACCTGATAATTCATCCGTTACGGTAAAGGAAACAGTTCTATTGGTATTTACATGTTCATCTTCGTCAGGAAGACCATTAATTTTACCAATTACAGGGGCTGTGGTATCAAACACAATTTTCATAACAGCATCGCTGTCACAACTGAACCAATTACCGCTGTAAATTTGCAAAGGAGTTATTGTTGTGTCTTTATCAATTGTAATTGGATGTTTAATTAGCCCAAGTTTTGCTTCATGGAATTCTCCATCAAAGAACAGATCTGCCCTACTTACATTTTCTAAAATTGTTTCCCCATTATAGATAATTGTTTTTTTAGGAGTAATCGTTACACTGCTCTCTGATGAATAATAAACGCCATCTACTAATTTTGCACCTTGAACATCAAATATACTGTCAAGAGGAACACCAACCAATAATTCTGAATCTATCTTATTAAAATCAACAGTAAAAGCAATGTCTTTATCAACGCTAAACGTATAAGTGTTTTCTACAACTTCAGAAAAAAGTTGCTGTTTATTTGGATCATCACTCGATAAATTAACAAGTTTATAATCCTCTTTCCCTTCAAAGTTAAGCGTGATAGTAGTACCGGACAAAACTTCATAACTTTGTGGATTATTCGCGGAAGGTTCAATATTTCCATTTTCATCACAAACAGTTACGGTTCCTCTGCCCTCCACTACTTGGGATACTGTTATTGTAAATGTTCTTAATTCAAAAGTAATATCAAGTGTATTGCTGCTGCCGGCGGCTATAGAAGTGTTATCAACTGAGAACGAATAAGATTTCTCACGGTCTTCAGCATTTGTTGGTGCTAAATTATTTTCTTTATTAGCATCATTAAAAAATATACCTGATATTTTATATTGTGAATTTGGTGTTATTGTAAAAACGGTTTGAGTCTCAGATTTAGACACAGTAACTTCCCCCGGAAGTGTACCAGAAACGCTGTCATCCGCTGTAACCGTTCCTTCTGCGTCATGATAAGTAACACTCAGCGTATATGTCTCTGCGGTATACTCAACATCGAGCACAAAATCATCAGTTATTTCATAAACATATGTAATTTCTTCACTGATTACCGGCTCGGCTTTTTCTCCGCCGTTCGTGGCAGTGATTTCAGTTATATAATTTGACTTATCCTGAATCTCAAATTTTACAAATGAACCTACAGGAACAAAATCTGCAGTATCATCCGAAATATTGATCTCTGTGCCCTCTTTATCATCTTTATCTGCCAGCAGATAAGCGGAAATATTGGCAGCATCCTCATCAGCAACATTTACTGTTACAGTTGGATTTTGCTTAAGGGAAACAGAAAATCCTTCTTCGAGGTTTTCACTGCTGACATTGATGAACTGTGTATCAGAAGTCTGATAATCTTTCGCCGAAACCGTAAAAGAAAAACTGATCTCCGCATCCGGATTTGATTCAAGATATTCGGCAATCGCGGCGATCTCGATATCTCCGTCATTATCATCATCTGTAAATGTTTCATCTGCTTTTACAACATCAAAATTGGTTACATCCTTTGCAGATATAACCGTAAGCGTTGCGCCTTCAACCGGATCGCTGGTTTCACTGTTTGTAACAGTAACTGTATAGCCCTGTTCAGCAGCAAAAGCGCCGATCATTCCGGTCTGTCCCATCGTGAGGATCATAAGCAGAGCAAGAAACGCTGCAAGAATCCTTTTTGAGGGTTTCTTTTTCACATTCATATTTATATATCCTCCTTTAAACCGCAATGCGGTTAAATATACTCATCTGTATGCACCAGCACAATATTTTGAATCAGATGCATATCTACTTTTTTAGTTTTGATCTTCTTTTGAACTTCTTTATCTTGAAGCACCTGTGTGCCCTCATTCAGCATCGTTGTTTCATTGCCAAGCGGCTGATTCAACGGCGTTGTGGCACTGCCGGCAGGTTGCTGTGGATTTTGGTAATTACCAAAATTCACATCTGGCCGAGTAATCGGCGCAGTACCGGGAACATATGGCTGATCAAACGGCGCATTTACACTGTTCGGAGCAACAGAATCATTCCGATTTTCCGGCATAGGTGCAGTTCCGTGGGCATAAAAACCGTTTTTATTATCAGGCGGCGAATATTGGCCGGCATTTGCGATTGGTGCAGTTGCATTTGCTCCTTCGCCGAGTTTATAATCTTCAATCGTTTTTGTTATTGGACCTCTTTCTTTTGCCAAAGGAGTCGGTCCGTGCGGCCGAACACCGCTTTTTTCATTTTCTTCGCGCATTTTTTCTATAGACTTTCTTGCCGTTTTGCCGGTAAGATCGCCTATAACGGAAATGATCTTAAATTTAAAGAATAAAAACAGCGCAAGAAGAAGTGAAGCGCCAGCAACGGAAAAACAAACGATGGAAAAGATCCTGAAAACCGGAGCAAAATTTTCCATAAACTCAACTCCTTTCCTCGTATGCAGTCATATCATAACCGGCGTTATTATAAGCGCGTATAACAACGGTTTGATAATTGTTTTCCGCATCACCGCAGACCTGTTTGAGCCTTTCAAGCCGTTCCTGGTTTTCCGGTGTTGCTACTTTCATATCTTTACATTCATTGTAAATCTGATCTAAGAGCGCAAGAACCGTGCTTGGTTCCACGCCATTGGCAGCCATCGTGCTTGCATAAGTATTTATATAATCCGCGAAAATGGAGAACGCTTCCAATTTGATGGAATCGCTTGTTTTTTCCTCATTCTGGTAACCGGATAGAAAATCAATACATTTTGAAGCGGATTCCATATAGTTGTTGAATGATTCCTGATCCGGTTCTTTCACTAAACCGCCGCTTGCACTGCTGTTGACATATTCCGTATAGAAATGGCAAATAATGCTGTAGTTTTCCGCCAATTCAAGGGTGGTAGAATTCATTGTGAATCCGCCGTCTTCATTCAAATTTAAATACTGATCAAAATAGGGTTCTGCTTTCACTGCTCTTACTCTTACAGAATGATCTACATCTTCTCCCGCGGACGCCTCATAATAGTAAAACGTGATAAAGCCGATATCATAGATCAAATCAGGGAATCCCGGATCTGCACTGAGTTCGGCCTGGTTTACATTCATATTGTTTTCCAAGGAGGTCAATGTATCTAAAGAAATGTTTTGCTCTTTTTCACAAATAGAAACCAGCCGGTTATAAGCATCTATTGTTCCGCCCATTCCGTCAATCGCCATCGCCTCCAGGCAATCCTCCACCGTAGAAGTGTCATTAACCTTTAGACTGTAATTGTTTTGATTTGCATTAACCATAAGGAAATAGAACAAAGTTCCCAAGACAGCAAATACTACCGCAAGGGAAGCACAAGCCGTAAAAAACGCCAAGCGTTTTTTCTTTTTTTTGCGGATGCCTTTTCCAACCTGATCAGGATTCTGCAGATCGTACATTAATTCATTACAGTTCTGATACCTGTTTGCAGGATCGATCTGCGTACATTTATTGATGATCTCTTCAATGCTTTCCGAAAGTTCCGGGTTCCACTGCCTTACCGGCACATAAACATAACCGGGAGTTCTCGGATCAATACCGGTTACGAGGTGATGCATCGTCATACCAAGAGTATAGATATCTGATCTGGCATCCGTTTCGCTTGTGCCGTAATGTTCCGGAGAAGCATATCCTCTTGTACCCAAAACCGTCGTATCGGAAAGGCTGGTACCTTTATACTCCCTTGCAATACCAAAATCGATGATTTTTATATTGCCATCAGATTTTAGCATAACATTTGCAGGCTTCATATCCCTGTAGATGATTGGCGGCTTTTGGGAATGGAGATAATTCAGCGTGTCACAGATCTGAATAGCCCACTTAAAAACCGTGTCTTCCGGCTGCGCCCCATATTCTTCAAGCACTTTATCAAGAGATTCGCCCTCAATATAGTCCATCACAACATAAATGGTTTGACCGTTATCTATAATATCCACGATTCGCGGCAGAGCGGGATGATCCAGCCTTTTCATTAGGTTGGCTTCCGTAAGGAAACTATTTACAATCACTTCATTGTTTTTGCCGTTGGCGGTCTTTTGTACTTCTTTAACCGCCCACTGCTTATTTAAATGCGTATCCATTGCAAGATAAACAACAGACATACCACCCTTGCCGATCTGCTTCAGGATTTCATATTTTCCGTCAATTACTGTTCCGATTGCCGTTGCCATATTTTCACCTCTGCTCGATGCATTTGAGCACGGCAACAGAAATGTTATCCCTTTCATTTCTGCGCTTGTTAAGCTCAATCAAATATCTGCTGTTTTCCTGCATATTTTTAAATTCGGGTATATTATTATAATTTAGACTTTCAAAAATTTCTTCATTGCTGATTACATGACGGAATCCATCCGAACACAGCACAAACACATCGCCGGGAGCTACATTCCCGTAATAGAAAGCCGGCTCAACTACTGTGGAAGCACCAACACATTGCAAAAGCATATTTCGTTGCGGATCAACAGCCGCCTGCTGAGGAGTCATTCGACCGAGTTTGATTTCACGGGCAACATAAGTTTGATCTTCCGTAAGTTGATCGATTTGATCTGTAATTCTGTAAACTCTGGAATCACCAACATGGGCAATCATAAATTTATCTTCAATAATTAATAACAGTGATAAAGTCGTTCCCAGACTTGTTCCGGCATTTCTGCCGTAATCAATAATTCGATAATTCAAACTTTTGATGATTTTATCAAATTCAGACGAAAGATCCTTCCATGAATATTTACTAAGCCTTAAGGGAAGTTCCTTATCAAACCAATCTGAAAAATACCGGATAACCGTGGCGCTGGCCAGTTCACCTTTTGACAGTCCGCCCATTCCGTCACAAATCACTGCCATGGCTACCTGCCCTTTGCCTTTTGCCTCAGCAACTTTAAGGCACACACTGTCCTGATTCGTTTTTTTAATTATACCTATGTCTGTTACCGCTGAACCTATGTATTGCATACTTTACTCCAAATTCAATCTTAAATTCATTTATTAATAGATATGTTTATTTACATATTTGGGATTTGCGCCGTATTGATTATTTCCGGGTTCAGAATCCTGGCAATAAAATACAATCAACACGATCCACCCTGCGATCGGTACGAGATTCAACAAATAGAACAACCCGCTTTTTCCCGTGTCCTGCAATCGTCTGACGGATAAAGCAAGCATCGGCAGAAAGGAGGCAATTGCAAAAAGCCCTGCTAATCCTGAAAAAGCAACACCTACAACCGGAATCAAGGACAATATTCCTAAAACACCGTTTATTATGATGTTCCAAAGAAATACATTCCAATAATCAGATCTTCTGGATCTGCCGTTAAAATTCACATAATTTTCCCAGAACAATCTATAGGATTCCACAAAACCATGCTGTGGCGTTTCTATTACGCCGATATTTGGATTTGAAGGACCATATGCACTGCCGTAATTTCCATAATTATAATTCTGGTTATAATTTGGAGCAGTATAGCCGTTTGGCGGCGTATTCTGATAAGCGCCTGCATTATACTGGGATGACGACCCCGAAGGAGGAGCACCAAAATTATCACGGCTTTGATAAGCAGAATTTGTATGCGGATTAAAACCATTTTCTCCGTTATTTAAAACCGTGGTTTCCTCTCCGCCTAAACTCTGTTTAAAATCAGTATTTAACACCGTGGTATCCTGCGCAACAGTATTACTGGCAGCAACCGGTGCGCCGCAATGTGTGCAAAATGTTTCCGTGCCAGTAAGCGGTGCGCCGCAATTTGTACATATGTTATTCATATTATTCAAATCCTTCCTGAAATAATAGTTAGTTTTTCTGAATTCTTTTTGTAGCAATCACGGTAACTATAAAAGCTAAAACCGGCACTGCGTAAAGTGCTATATCAAACAAGTTTGTCCATCCGGTAATTTCACTCAATAAGACGCACAGAACAGTGCCTGCCATAAAGACAGTTAGGAAAATGAATATGGAACCAACTGAAACCCTTATAAAAAGAAACCGTAAATATGTATCAAACAGTTTGGCATACCAGTGTGGTTTTTTCTGAACCGGATAACACATTTGAAAATGGTTTTCACTTTAATAACCGCAATTTGGACATGGCTGTGTGTTGTCCTTGAGCGTGGATCCGCATCTTTCAAAAAAATGCATTGGTTTCTTCCTTTCGTTTTACTGGCTTAAACAAAATGTTCCTCGTTCTGATTTAATAAGCAGACAGAGCTTCAAAAAACTCCATGAAACTTGGTGCGGAGCTTTTTTCAAATGTAGCAGTAATTATTACAAAATCGCCGTCAATATTGGCACCTGCATAATACTGAACAATTGAAACACCGTTTGTTATTCCTCCGCCTTCTTTAACACTGTACATATTGTTTCCAAAAGTAAAAATGCCTACATCTTTCATATAAGCGTTACTGTAAGAAGCATTGATTTGAGATTCAATGGCGGAAAAGTAGTCCCCTAACGTGTCGAATGAACTGGAACTATCCACAAGCATCACTTGGGCATTGGAGCCGTCTGCCATATTCGTTAAGTAGGCATCTGCATAAGTTGTTCCTGTAGAGTCGATCATATAGACGGATTGGTCGATTTCATCGTAATATGCGTCAATACCTAAATCCTGATAATCCTGATAGATTTCTTCTTTTGTTAAGAATCTCCAATCTTCTCCGGGCAATTTCAATTTCAGATCCGCAAAATTGTTAAAATAGATATTGTTTTCGTTAATAGTACCCAATTCAAAATCTGAAACATATGTATCGGAGGCATCGCTGCCTGTTATATCGATTACTGAAGAATTGTAGACAGCGATCACAGCGATCATCGTAATCAGAATACCGATTATTACAACAGCGCCTATAACGATCCCGATGATGGCGCCGGTTGACAGTTTGTTTTTCTGCCGAGCGGTTACGGGTACAAATCCCGCACCCTGTTGGTGCGGAGCAGCGGTATAATTATTCGGTACATTATAATTATTGCCTTGCCCAAAACCATTTTGAGAGGCAACCGGTGGATCATAATATGGAGAAGAATTTGAAGCAGCACCATTTTGATTGTTTAAAGGCTGACCGTTTAAATGATTGATGTTGCTTTTTTGCTGCATATACGGATTTTGAAGATGTGGATTTGACGTTGAAACCGTTTCAAACGGATTTTGAGCCTGGTATGAATGATTTGGATCATAATCCGGCGGAACTTTTTTCTGCGGAACTGAAAATTTTGGATCCCGATTTAAAACTGTAGTTTCGTTTCCTGACTGATTGGCAAAGTTTGTGTTGCTGTTTAAAACCGTAGTGTCATTCGCCTGCGGTTGTCCATAAACAGAACCGCAGATACTGCAAATATTAGTGCCATCGCCGATTTCAGCGCCGCAGGTTTTACAAAATCTTTTCATACATTTCTCCTTTCATCCAACGGTAAAGAAAACCAAATATCACACTGTTCCGTTATGCCGGAAAATCTTTTTGTGCTGTTAGATTGCTAACGCCAATTTCGCTGGACCACAGCGTTGAATCTGTGCGTGTATAAAACTTTATTTCTAAATTTTGAATATCGGTTACATGGAACCAAATATCTTGCGGAAGCATACCCTTCTCCATTTTAGGTGATGTATACAAAAGTTTACCGTCTCCATACGCTTCAAAATATGAAGTTTGTATTGTGCTTTTATATGTATCCGCAATAAAAATAGTTCCTGTAACGGTATCATATTTTCCACCCAAATTATATTGAATATTATAAATATTGGTTGTTTCATATGAATTATGTCCTAAAGCAATAACATGCAGCATTTCTTTATTATCGTTAGAAATAGAATGCGTATCAAAGTGAATCCAATTCGCGTCTATATCTTCAACAGCCAAAACATTATCTTCATCATACAGATAAAACGGCAGATACTGCTGATAGGTATCATATTTTGTTTTATAATCCGCATTATCCGGCTGGAGCTGCATGGCAACCTCTATATTGCCTATTGCGCCGTTAACATCGTGTTCTTTAAAGGATGCTTCTGCTTTTTGAGCATAACTGTCTGCATATGTAACAAGCGTTTCATCGATTTTCTGCTGTATCTCGGTTGAATCCACACCGCAGCTATCCAGATACGTTTTGGCGGAATTCAGAAGTTCCATACCGCCGCTTATATCTCCGTTCGCAATACTTTCATCCACTGCAGCAAGCGTTGCATCAATATATCCGTCAACACATTCCCCGATCATCGTTAACGCGTTATCATATCCAGAATCATCTGCTATTACATTAGAAAAATCCGCTATTGCCGATTCATAATCACTTTCTGTTTTATATTCATAAACGCCGGAGCAATAATACGTTTTGGAAACCAAAAGCGTATTTAAATCCGTCCACGCTTCCCAGTTTGAAGCGCTGATACATTCTTCAAGGCATTCTCCGTCAGGATTCCAAACCAGTGTACCATACTCATTTTGCAGATATTCATCCACTGCATCTCCGCCGCTTTGTACAGCCTGCTGATCAAAAGAATAAGAATTTACGCTGTTTGAAATTTCATTGATCTTATCTTTGATCAGACGGTCATATTTTTTAATTTTCGATTCTTTACCATATGCCTCATAATAGACCATACTTGCCAGATCCCCGTTTCCGGTTTCCAAGGCTTCCCGCATGGGTTGAACTGACATATAATTCACAATCAAAATAACAGCCGTTATTAGCAAAGCCAAAACACCAACGGCAATTCCAATGATTGCACCAAGCGGGATCGGAAGTTTCTTTTGCTTTGGCAAGGAGTATAAATCGTTCGGTACCTTTTGCGGCTGTGCCATTCCGCCCGGAACAAATCTGTTTGGATCATGATCCGCTCTGTTTTGACGATTCGCATAGGGCGGCATTTGCCTGCCATCAGCAGATACAAATCTTTGCCCATTGGGTTGCGCCTGACTAATGTTTTTCCCCCATGCACCCTGCTGAATCGGATATGGATTTTGCAGGTGCCGGTTTTGCGCAGGATTGCTGCGCTGTGCATTTTGAGCCCCAAACTGATCCTTCGCTAAAGGATGCGGTGCAGTTATTCCTGCGTGGGGCTGAACACGGTTTCCCTGATTTAGAACCGCGGAATTTCCGCCCTGTACATTGCCGTGATTTAAAGCCGTTGTTTCCTGCCCCGCGGAAAGCACGCCCGACATCTTGTTTTGATTCAATACAGTTGTTTCGTTTACCTGGCGCACACCATAAACCGAACCGCAGATACTGCAAATATTTGAAGTTTCGCTTAATTCTGCGCCGCAGGTTTTGCAAAATCTTTTCATTTTTTTCTCCATTTAATTCACATGAAATTCAAAAGCTTCATTAGCCAGCATAATCGCGTCGCCGTCAAAAATTTCGACTTCCTGTTCAAATGGGATGACCGATCCGTTTACAAAAGTTCTGTTTGTTGAATTGTTATCTTTAATAAAATATCTGCCGTCACGTGTAATAATATCCGCGTGTATCCTGCTGACAGCGCTGTTATTCATAACAAAATAATCCACATAACTTTTTTCTTTGCCTATTCTAAAAGACGGTTTGTTTACATCTATCCTGTCATAATTGCTCAGTCTTATAAGATACGGATAAGCAGAACGACTGTTATCATTCAAAACAGATGTTCCTCCGTCATCAAGCACGGTTGTGCCTTCACCGCCTCCATTAAATGAAGGCGCATTTTCATATGCCGGATTACTATCTGCCGGATTTTCCTGATAAAATGCAGATTCAAAAGAATTACTTGGCTGATATGAGAACGGAGCGTTCCCGCCTTGATTGTTTATGGCAGATGGATTGGAATAATAGGATGCGCCTGCATTGTTAGACTGTTGCTGACTGTTAAACTGCGCATTACTTTCATAACCGTAGCCGGATCCGCTGTCCTCATAGAGTTTATCTTTCAGAAATCTACTGTCTCCTTTACGCTGGCGTTTCACCTGAGAATACACATCAGGCTGCTTTTGCATGATGTAATCCTCTATCGGTTTGGTTTCAAAATAAGGCAGATTTCTCAAAAAAGTCACAAAATCAGAAAGAAAGTATTCAGATTCATTCAACTGTAACTGCGTGGAATTTACAATTTGATAAAGCAAAGAAAATATATTTGATTCTTCATGAGACACAAGGGAAATAACCGGTTGATAAACGAACTGCACTTCTTTTGTGCGTTCGTTAATAAAGATATAGTCCAGATTGAGAACAAGATTGTCATAAGAAAAATCATTATATTCAATTTTATTGACCGCTTCTGCAATCTGCGCAATGATCAGAAAAAAATCGTATTTCGTTATCCCGCTTTGTAAATATCTTTTCAAATAAATGCCGATCGGCGCAGTATAATCTATTTTCTTCTCATTTCTCACAACAGGGCGCATAAGCCCGCGTATCATTTTATTCTGAAAAACACTTAATTCTCTTTCATTAAACTGCTCTGCCTTTTGCAGCTTTGACTTCACCGTTATCTGACCATTTTTAAAATCGACACTTAATTTTGCCATACTGTTCCTCTCTGTTCTACATAACGCAATAAATATGAAATTTATTAATATTTCTTAATTAACCTTTATAGTTATAATCCTGTGCAAGAAGGTTCATCGCTTTTGATAATTTATGGATGTATATAAACGGGCCGACGAGGATCAATGAACCCAGCACATTCCAGAGCCAAAAATCGGATGCACCGAAATCATAGTTTAAGCCGCGCCTTTTTAATTCGTTTCCTATTCTTGAGGACAGATTGTTGAACCATACAAGCCCGAATATATACAGTGTTATCGGACCGAGCAAAAAGAACATCAAACAATAATGCATTGTTTTTTTACCGTCATATCTGCTGGCGATTATATTGATATCTGTAGAAATACCTGAATAATAAATAATGGAATATATACCCAAGGTTACAATAGAAAGCAAAATAAATTTACCGAGCCCGCGGCTGGTGTTCAGATTTCCTACCGGTGCCTGGTTGTTATAGTTGCTATTTTGATTTGGCTGAAAGCCTGTATTCATATTTTGATACGGATTACCCTGGTTTTGCGGACCGGGTGCATACTGCTGATTTTGAGAAAAGCCATTGCCGGACTGCGCATAAAAGTTTTGCGTTTGACTGTTGTGATACGGATTATTTACAGCGTTATTGGATCCGTATCCCCTGCCTTGCTGATTCGGATACGAATGATTTTGAACCGTTTGGCTGCCTCCATTTGCTTGATAGGCAGGATTTACAAAATTCGGACTTTGGGCAGGCTTTTTGTTTTGCCCGCTTTGATTATAGTTTTGATACTGATTTTCCATAAAACCACCCATATTCATCTTTAAAATTAGGAAGTTACAATTATAATTACACAAACTTCAAAAAAATTTTACAAAATCCAAATACAATTTACAATATTTACAGGGTAAAGGACCTGGTTTACAAGGTATAAAACTAAAAAAAGTATTAAATTTTGTGAAAATATATTGGGCAGTAAATTTAAAACATGGTCAGAAAAGAAAACGGTGCCGGAAAATTCGGCAAAATCAAAAAATTAGCGATTTGAATATAGCAAACCGGCTTTTGTGAGTCATTGTCCAGAATCCACTTGACAAGCAGCATTTCCATAGAATAAAATGATTACAATTGATGTAAATGATTTTTGAGGAGAAAAAAACTTGTCGAAATTATGCCAGAACTGCGGAATGAAAATGCCGGACGAAGCAAACATCTGCTTAAACTGCCTTACGGTATATGGCAATAGAAGTGCCTCTGCCGGGATAAATGCAATATCTAAAAGGCACAAGCATTTTAAAACACGCGAATATATTAACCGATTCCGCGCTTTATCCAAAAAGCGAAAAGCGGCTATTGCAGTACCGCTGCTCTGTTTAATCGCGCTGATTCCTTTTACGGCGTATATGCTGTCACCGGTGGACGGCGCATACAAAACAAATGCGGCGATTTCAGAGCAGGACAGCACCGGAGAAAACAAGCCGATCACCAGAGCGGAAGCGGTTTTAAACAGAATTCTGGGAAACGATAACGGCACAAACGAAAATTTAGTTCCCGAACAGGGAAATAGTCTTTCCTCCACAGACACTAACAAAGAAAATACTGCCGGCGGATCAAATATAAACGGAAATTCCGATTCTAAAAACCAATCCGATCAAAATACAAATTCCTCCCCCAACGGTTCATCCGGTCAGGACGACACCAGCAACCTGCCTCCCGTTTTGAATTACAATGACTGGGAATACAAGATCAACAGCGCCAATAAACTGGAAATCACAAAATATACCGGAAACGACAAAAATGTTCTGGTCCCCGACCAAATAGAAGGAACGAACGTAGAACGTATTGCTGAAAAAACATTTTCCGGTAATTCGAATATACAATCCGTCACGTTCAAAGACAGTGAAACGTACCATTGCCTGACAATATCAAGCCAGACATTTTATGATCTTCCGCAACTAAGAAAAATCGTTTTCCCGAAAAACACAGACTTTGTATTTAATTTTGAATTTGCGGTTAAAACGCCCGTATTAACTGATATTGAAATAGACCACTGGCAGGCAAAATTTGTGGACGGCGTATTTTACTGGGACGAAAGCGGCATCAAAAAATATAGTATGTATGTTTACTGCGAAGGAAACACGGCGTCTACATTCACCGTGCCGGATTTTTGCGGCGGCATATCCTGCGGCAGAAACATCAGCAACTGCAAATATTTAAAGGTTCTGAATCTGCACAAGAGCTGCAGTCCTCCGCAACAGCAGGATTTCATAGATCATATTTACCCGTATTTAGAGGCGATCAATATAGCGCCCGAATCCGAGAACAAATATTATTCATATAACGGCGCAGTATTTGCGTATGGCAATATACTCGGCGGTACATACAGCAGCAAACTTTATATCTATCCCGGCGCAAAAGCGGATAAAGAATTTCATTTTCCAGAAAACTGCTATATAAATTTCCCGGTGGTGCCTAAAGGAGCAAAGCCGGTATTAGAAACTATCTATATTCCGAGCACTTCCATGTTGGCAGACCCCGAACATCTGTATGCAAGGCTGCCGAATCTGAAAACCGTTAAAATACAAAAAGGAAATCCGGATTTTACAAAATACCAAACGTATCTTGGTTATGATTTCAACGTAACACAATACGAATAATAAAAATAAATCGCATTAGACAAACGAACGCCGGATTGCAAATGCAATCCGGCGTTCATTATATTTCATCCGCATATTCATGGTTGCAGTACTCTAAATGCTTGTTAAAAAAAAGAATCTGTGCTATGATTTGAATGAAAAACTTGATGTTTTACGATCTCCATACGAATTTCAGATTTAAAAGCAAGAACAATTCAGGCAAGTTTATGTTCCTATGAAACTATATGTAAAAACAGCAAGTGAAAACACAGCAAAACACCCGGTAATCGGCTCAAAAACACACAAATTTAACTTATTACTAAAAAACCGGTTTTGGAGGCAGGAAAATGATCATCAGTGCAAGCCGGAGGACAGATATTCCGTGCTATTATGCAAAATGGTTTTTGAACAGGCTGCGAGATGGATACGTTTATGTACGCAATCCCATGAACCCGCATCAGATCAGCAAGATATCCTTATCTTCCGATGTGGTGGACGGAATGGTTTTCTGGACAAAAAATCCGGCACCAATGCTGAATCATTTAGATGCGTTACGGGATTATCCTTATTATTTTCAATTTACGCTTACACCGTATGACAAGGATATTGAGCGGAATCTGCCGTCAAAACAAGAACGAATCATACCGGTGTTTCAAAAATTATCTTCGCAAATCGGTAAAGAACGTGTAGTATGGCGTTATGATCCCATACTGCTGAGTGCCAAATATACTATGCGGTACCACAAAAAACAGTTTCGGATGCTCTGTGATCAACTTGCCGACTACACAGAAAAGTGCACAATCAGCTTTTTGGATCTCTATAAAAACATGAAATATCACATTGCGCCGCTTGGTATTCGCCCGCCCTCTTTTGAAGAGGCGGAAGAACTGGCAGCCTGTTTCCATGAAATCGCAGCAAAACACGGCATTTCTATTGACACCTGTGCTGAAGAGATGGATCTGAGCACATACGGAATCGGCCATGCTGCCTGTATTGACCGCAATCGTTTAGAACGGATCGGAAATTACCGACTGCATGTTGAAAAAGATAAGAATCAGCGTGCCGCCTGCGGCTGTGTTTCCAGCATAGACATCGGGGCATACAACACCTGCAAAAACGGGTGCGTTTACTGCTATGCAAATTTTAATCAAACGCTGGTGCGCAATTGTAGCGGTCAACATGATCCTGACTCTCCCCTGCTGTACGGCAAAATAACTGCGCAAGACAGCATTAACCCAAAGGAAATGAAATCCTTTCAGAGAGAGCAACTCACTTTGTTTGAGTGAAAAATATATATGGGGCAGCACAATATCTTAAAAGGAGAATATCGCAATGAGCAAATCCGTAGAAGAATTAAAAAACATGATCCGGGACAGCATGAATATTGACGAAATTATAGAGAGCTTTGAAAGATGGTACTCGCCAATGGAGGAAGAAAGCGCCCTTTTATTCGAAACCGGCACATTTGATTTTATGGGCAAAAGGCAATTTTATTTCTCACTTGTAAAACAGTTTCCGGCTGAAGACGACGAATATTATCAGATTCATACTGATATTCTTTATAATCCCGATTCGGAAAACAAAGCATTTTCCGAAACCTTTTGGGATGAAACGGGTGAAGAGATCTTTGATCATATCAGAAATTCAAAAGTCTTTAAATATGCGCAAAATCATAGATATGCCAAAATCGAAATCTACATAGATGAAACATAGTGTTCTCTGAAACTGTAGGCGGAAATTATGCAAACGATAGATGAGGCTTTAGAAAAATTAAACAGATCCAAATTCAGATCAAGTTTTCACCTGAATGAAAAAGACAAAGAATATATCAGAAATAAGGGAACGGAAACGATCCGATCCCACGCAGAAGAGTTTATCCGTGAACGCCTTGCGCCGGCGCGGATTCCGAACGACGGCAAGCAGACGCCGATGCGAGGGCATCCCGTATTCAAAGCACAGCACGCCTGTGCTTGTTGCTGCCGCGGTTGCCTGAATAAATGGTATAAGGTGCCGAAAAATAAAGAACTGACGAAAAGCCAGCAGGAAAAAATCGTGAATCTGCTTATGGCATGGATCCAAAAGGAAATGGAAGAGTAAACGGCGCCGCAAACAGAAAACGATAACTACGTGAAAAAATTCCCCAATATTCCAATTCAGATTTCATAGCAAACGGAAACATTTATTGCATTTCAAAAAAGGAGCGCACATAGTATTTACTGGTGATGAAAATGATTTCAGCAATTCTGTCCTTTTTGAGTGCAAATTTTCTGTATTTTATTCTGCACATCAACAACGCCTCCAGTTTTCCGAAACCGCTGAGCCGAAAAGAAGAAAAAGAAGCTTTGGAACGGCTGAAAAACGGAGATAAAGACGCGCGCGCACTGCTGATTGAGCGCAATCTGCGGCTCGTAAGCCACATTGTTAAAAAGTATTATTCCAAAACCAATGACACGGATGATCTGATCTCCATCGGCACGATCGGACTGATCAAAGCGATAGACAGTTTTAATCCGGACAAAAGTATCCGCCTTGCCACATATGCCAGCCGATGTATTGAAAATGAGATTCTGATGCATTTTCGGAACATGAAAAAATCGGCGGGGGACGTGCATCTGGATGACTCGCTGGAAAGCGACAAAGACGGAAATCCGCTGACTTTGCAGGACACGATCAGTGACAGCCGTGATATGGCAGAGGATCTGGAAAAGAAAATTCAGTGGGAAAAGGTGGCAGACTACATAAAAAACATGGAGGACGAACGAGAAAAAGAGATCATCATTCTTCGATATGGACTGGACAACAAAAAACCGCTGGCGCAAAGAGAGGTTGCGGCAAGGCTGAATATAAGCCGGAGTTATGTTTCCAGAATTGAGAAAAAAGTGCTGAGCGACATAAAAAAGCACACAGAATGATCAAACTGAATACGCAGATCATCAAAAAGCAAAAAGGCGCTGTAAAGCATTTCGACTTTACAGCGCCTTTTCTACAGGTTTTAAGATCAAAGTATCTTTTCCATGCCGATCTTTAAAACGGACAGGCCGCATTTTTCATAGAATTTTCTTGCGTTTTCGTTGAGTGCCCAAACATTCAGGGTAATATTATAGCAATCTGCGCCTTTGGCGAAATCAAGAACGTAATGATACAGTTTTGTGCCTATGTGCTGCCCGCGGCAAGTTTCATCCACACAAAGATCATCTATGTAAAGGGTTTTCACATTACACATTGCCCCCGAATGAGCCGTTTCAAAAATGCAAAAAGCATATCCGAGAACATCTTCATTATCATTAACTGCCGCAAACACGGGCATATCGTCATTTTCTAATATTTTTTTCAATTCATCATCACTGTATTTTTTCGCGCCCGCTTTAAACAGATCCGGTCTGCCGTCCGAATGCACTTTATTGACCTGAAACAATAATCTGTTCAGTTGCGGTATGTCCTTTGTTTTTGCTCTTCTGATATACATTTGACCACTCCTGTAGAGAATTTCAAAATGATTTTGACACGTTTAAAAGGAAAGAAACGCCTAAAAGATTGCAGGCGTTTCCGATATAGGTATATTATTTTTTGCCGTAAGAATTTTTCAGTTTATTAAATGTATCATCACTGATATCGTGCTCGATCCTGCACGCTTCTTCCTCCGCCGTTTTTTCATCTACGCCGGCGTTAATCAGGATGCCTTTGAAAAAGAGGTGGCGTTCATAGATCTTTTCGGCAATCTCCCTGCCGTTTTCGGTTAGATTCAGAAAACCGTTTTCATCAACATCTACAAATCCGCCGTCTCTGAGCAAGGAGACCGCATGGCTTACGCTTGGCTTTGAATAATTCATAAAGCCGGCAACATCGATGGAACGGACATAGCCTTTTTTGTTTTTTATGATGAGGATAGCCTCAAGGTAATCCTCGCCCGAGGCGTGAAGTTTCATAACATTCCCATAGCCTTTCTGCCTGATCCAAATGGAAATCAAGGCGGATAAAATCACCGGATCTCATAATCAGAAACGCGAAGCAGGTTCTGCGCTTTCTCAACCTCTTGTGTGCTTGGAACGCGTGCATCTTTCAAGGAATAATCGATGCATAGTTTTTCCCATTTAAAAAGCCCGAGTGTATGATACGGCAGCACTTCCACACGTTTTACGGTTTTCAGAGAATGAATAAAATCAGACATCTCTTTCAAGCCGGTTTCATCATCCGTAAGATCCGGAACGAGCACATGGCGGATCCACATATCCTTGCCGTGATCGGAAAGATAGTTTGCCATTTCCAGAATATTCTGATTCGTGTGCCCGGTCAGCGCGATATGCTTTTGCGCATCCATCTCTTTCAGATCAAGCAAAAACAGATCCGTAACTTCCAGAAGCGCATTGAATTTAGAGAGGAACGGTTCCCGCAAGGAAAAAGGCTGACCTGCGGTATCCACGGCAGTATGCACGCCTTTTTCTTTTGCAAGGCGAAAGACTTCCGTTACAAAATCCAGCTGCAAAAGCGGTTCGCCGCCGCTGATCGTTATACCGCCGGAGCGGAGGTCTTTTCCCCAATAATTATGATACTTCCAGGCGCGCGCAAAAAGCTGTGAGGCAGTCCACTCCTCCCCGCCAAAATCCCACGTTTCGGGGTTATGGCAGTAACGGCAGCGCATGGCGCAGCCCTGGAGAAACGCTACAAAACGTACGCCGGGGCCGTCCACAGAACCGAACGTTTCAAGGGAATGGACTTTGCCTATAATTTCCTGCTTACATTCTGTCATGGCAGGTACGCGCAATAACGTCAAGCTGCTGTTCACGGGTCAGATCGATAAACTTAACGGCATAACCCGAAACACGGATCGTGAAGTTTGCGTATTCTTCTTTTTCAGGATGCTCCATAGCGTCCACAAGCTTTTCCTTGCCAAAGACATTGACATTCAGGTGATGTGCACCCTGATCAAAATAACCATCCATAACCTGAACCAGATTGTTGACCCGTTCGCCCTCATTATGACCAAGCGCGTCCGGATTGATCGTCTGCGTATTGGAAATACCATCCAGCGCCCAGTGATAAGGCAGTTTCGCAACAGAGTTGAGCGAAGCCAAAAGACCGTTCTGCTCTGCGCCGTAACTGGGGTTAGCGCCCGGTGAAAGCGGCGCGCCGGCGGGTCTGCCATCCGGCATGCTGCCTGTTGCCTTGCCGTATACCACGTTAGAAGTAATGGTAAGAATAGATGTGGTAGGTTCGGAATTGCGGTAAGTATGATGGCGCTTGATCATTTCCAGGAACGTTTTAAGCAGCCAAACCGCAATATCATCCGCACGGTCATCATCATTGCCGTATCTTGGGAAATCGCCCTCTGTTTCATAATCTACAACAAGGCCGTTTTCATCCCGAATCGTTTTTACCTTAGCATATTTGATTGCGCTGAGGGAATCCACAACGTGAGAGAATCCGGCAATACCGGTTGCGAACGTGCGGCGCACATCCGTATCGATCAGCGCCATCTCTGCCGCTTCATAATAATACTTATCATGCATGTACTGGATCAGATTCAGCGTATTGACATAAAGACCGGCGAGCCAATCCATCATAACAACGTACTTTTTCATAACCTCGTCATAATCCAGATACTCGCTTGTGATCGGCGCGTAAGGCGGCGCAACCTGATCATGCGTTTTGGTATCCACACCGCCGTTTACGGCATAGAGCAAACATTTTGCAAGGTTTGCACGCGCGCCGAAGAACTGCATTTCTTTACCGGTCTGCGTTGCGGATACGCAGCAGCAGATCGAATAATCATCACCCCATACGGGTTTCATCACGTCGTCATTTTCATACTGAATAGAACTTGTTTTAATGGAGATCGCCGCTGAATATTTCTTAAACGCATCCGGAAGTGCGCTTGAGTAGAGCACGGTAAGGTTTGGCTCCGGTGACGGACCCATATTCTCCAGCGTATGCAGAAAACGGTAATCCGTTTTTGTAACCATGGATCTGCCGTCCACGCCAATGCCGGCAACTTCAAGCGTTGCCCACACGGGATCGCCGCTGAAAAGCTGGTTGTAAGACGGGATACGCGCAAATTTGACCATACGGAATTTCATCGTCATATGATCTATGATCTCCTGCGCCTCACTTTCAGTAAGAACGCCGTTTTTGAGATCGCGCTGGAAATAGATATCCAGAAAAGTAGAGATTCTGCCGACGCTCATTGCGGCGCCGTTTTGCGTTTTGATTGCGGCAAGATAGCCGAAGTAAAGCCACTGGGCAGCCTCTTTTGCGTTGGAAGCAGGCTGGGAAATATCAAAGCCGTAGATCTTCGCCATCTCTTTCATACCCTTAAGGGCATCGATCTGCATTCTGATCTCTTCGCGAAGGCGGATCACATCATCGGTCATTGTGCCATCGCCGCAGTTTGCAAAATCCTTTTCTTTATCTTCAATCAGGAAATCAATGCCGTAAAGCGCAACGCGGCGGTAATCGCCAACGATCCTGCCGCGGCCGTATGTGTCCGGCAGACCGGTAATAATCTTATTATGGCGCGCTTTTTTCATTTCCGGCGTATAGGCATCAAACACTGCCTGATTGTGTGTTCTGCTATATTCCGTAAAGATCTTGTGGAGTTCCGGATCCGGTTTATAACCGTAGGTTTCACACGCCTGCTCTGCCATTTTTATGCCGCCGAAAGGCATAAACGCTCTTTTGAGCGGTTTATCCGTCTGCAAGCCTACGATCTGCTCCAGATCCTTCGTTTCTTCGCTGATATAGCCCGGACCATAGGATGTGAGCGTGGAAACAACTTCTGTTTCCATATCCAAAACGCCGTTTTTAGCGCGCTCTTCTTTCTGAAGATTCTGAAGAATGCCCCAGAGTTTATTGGTTGCCTCTGTGGGGTCTGCTAAAAAGGACTCATCGCCGTCGTACGGCTCATAGTTTTTCTGAATGAAATCACGAACGTTGACTTCTTCTTTCCAGATACGGCCTTCAAAACCGTTCCACTGCTTAAAATCAGTCATGCATACGCCTCCTGTATAAAATTCCACGTCTCGGCAAAAAGCCGAATATTTAGTGGTTTTGAGTGTTAAACACCCTATATATGGTTAGCAATTGCTAACTTGGATTATTATAATAACACCTTTTAAACAAAAATGCAATAGTAAATATTTATAACATTAAAAAGTTTAAAAGGCGGTTTTTATGGATATTATATAAAATGAAAACGATGCGGTTTTTGGAATCAGCGGGCAAATATATTTCCGCCGCTGCAATCAACGGCAACGGTAAGCGGAAAATCGCAAAACAACAGTTTTTTGACCGATTCGCACCCAAGATCATCATAAGCGATCACATCACACTGCTTGATACTCTTTGCGGCAAGAGCGCCTGCTCCGCCGATGGCGCAAAGATACACCGCTTTATTCTTGATTATGGAATCGCATACCGCGGCATTTCGCTCGCCTTTGCCGATCATGGCGGCAAGGCCGTTATCCAGCAAAAGCGGTGTAAAAACATCCATTCTGCCGGAAGTGGTTGGGCCACAGGCGCCGACTGCAAGGCCCTGCGGCGCAGGAGTGGGGCCGGCGTAATAGATCACGGCGTCTTTGAGTTCAAACGGAAGTTTGCTGCCGCTTTCAATGGCGGCGGCAATTCTTTTATGCGCGGCATCCCGGGCAGTGTAAACAGTGCCTGAAAGAATAACTCTGTCCCCCGCCCTAAGTATGGGCGCATATGCACGCAGTTGTGATGCATCCAGTTTATATTCCATTTGTATTACTTTCCTTCAATCTCTTTTAATCGTTGTTTCAGGGATTCATTTTCCTCTTCAAGTGCCTGCAGAACGGCAATGTTCTGATTCAGTTCCCTGTTTGCCTCTTTCAGCTGAAAATCAAGATTAGAATTGATGATTTCCAGCCGCTGACATTCAAAATTGACATCTTCAAGAGCCGCCATAAGGCGAGAGATCTGCTCTTTTAAAACATCAATATCTTTTTCGCCCATACGGCTGCCCTCCTTTTCAAAGCAAATCTATAAGCGGATAAAGGGGACCGCTGCGCAGCCCCCTTCCGTTATTATGCATCGATATCCGTATCTTTTTCAATATAGAATCTGCCGAACCAGTTCATTTTGATCGAATAAGCATTATCCAGTTCTTCCGCAGCACTGTTGGCATCTTCATTTGAAATAGCGGATTGAGCACTAACTTTCCAAATCGGTGTATCTGTGTCACCCACAAAATACATAATATGATAGCCATACTGGGTTTGAACGATGCCCACATCGCCGGAACGGCGGTCCGGATCGAGCGCCCAGGATTCAAAAGCATCTACCATCTGGCCGGGAACAACATTTTCATAAAGCCCGCCGTTTGACGCGGAACCGGAATCTGTTGTATTTTCCGTTGCAAGCGCAGCAAAGCTGTCTTCTGTTCTGTCGCCGGAATTGAATTCATCCACAATGCCTTCAGCGGTTTCCAGAGCGGCTGCCCACTGCTCTTCGGTTGCGCTTGATTTATCGGATGAATCATCGCCTGTATCGGGAGCAATCAGGATGTGGCGAACATTGACACTGGACGCCTCAGGAACCTGAACAGGCTGAAGAACGTATACAACCGTTGTGGAATACTGATAGATATCGCCTGCCTGACGATCCGCACTGAAGAGCCAGTCAAGGCCCGGATATTCGAGAACTTCATCCTCGCTGTGTTCTTCGCCTTCCTCATGATCATGATCTGCCGTTGCGATGGCATAGCCGGCGTTCTGAAGGATAGATCTGGTGGCGTACAGTTTTGTGGAAGCCTCATCCTGCGCGTAATAGGATCTGTCATAAGCAGTATCCTCGCTGTACTGCACGCAAAGGTCCGAAAAGTTGGAACCGTCGCTTCTGAGCGCATTTTTAAATGCGATGGCGTCATCTTCACTGCCAGCCTCAAATATTCTTACGCTTACAGCCTGAAAATCATCTATATTGGAATCACGGTAAGTTTCCAGATCCGCATCCGTATATTCTTCCTCTGTGATCGTATCGGACATTTCGGACTGATAATTCTGCGCGATATAGGAGATCTTTGCCTCGTGGCGGAAAACATTTTCCGTTACGCCCTTGCCCATTGCCTGAACAAGATAAGCGGAAAGCGTATAGCCGTAACTTTTAGCGGTCTCCTCATACTGATCGAGCGTATCTTCCAGTTCGGACTGCTGCTCCTCCGTGATCTCCGGCTCTTCGCCGCCGTTTGCCTTAACCGCCTCGTTGTAATACATATAGGTGGATTTAATGCCGTCCAGCACCTGCTCATACAGGTATTCGAGCCAGGTTACGACTTCGCCGTCCTCATTTGTAGTCGTCTGATCGGAAAGCGGAATATCAAAATCCACATCCAGGTTATTATCCTCAAGACTTATGCCGTACTGCTCATAAGTCTGCTGGGTAGACATAAGATTATTGTAAGAATTTGCAAAATAATAATTGAACGTTGAAACGGGTATTCTGATTTTATCGCCCGCCTCATCTTCGATTGTGGCGGCAGTAAGGCCGGTGGTCCACTGCAGTGTGGAGTGGATAAAGCCCTTACGCACCGCGCCGGTAGCAACATAGGTTACGAGGAGCGCAAGCACGATCACAACGGCAACCACACTTTTGATTACACGTAACTGATTGGACGCAAGACCGCTCTTTTTACCGCTTAACGCATCCAGTTTATTTTTAGCGGCATCGATTTTTTTGGTGAGCGCGGCTTTCGCTTTTTCATCCGTTTCGGAATCACGTTTTTCTCTGAGATCTTTGATCTCTTTTTCTATCTTTGCGCGTTTTTCAGCGGTTTTCTTGGCTTTTTTCTCCAGCCTTGCCGCTTTTTTTGCGCTTTTATCCGGTTTTTCCGAATCGGATATGGAGCCTCCGCTTAAAATATCATCATTCAAATCTTTTTTAGCCATTTTTTCCATCCTTATCTGAAAGAAATTTATTTACCTATCATTTTACACTAAATTGCTGAATATTACAAGAAAAATTTTATTACTGCTGACTATCCTGCTTTGCAACATAATCGCTGTTTGGATCCGCATAGTTGACATTTTTCATGCCGGCACGCGATTTTACCTCTGTGGCATCCTCCAAAGCAAGTAATTCGTCATTAAAGCAATCCTGCTGCGCGGTATACATATATTCCGGGCATTTTGAAATAAAGAACATGATATGATAGCCGTATTGCGTTTGAACGATATCCACGTCACCGTATTTGCGGGCGGGATCGAGCGCCCAATTTTCAAAATTCTCCGCCGAGCTGCCGGGGGTTACGCCCTCGTAGGCGCCGCCGTAAAGGCCGCCCTGACCGGCAGAGGTGGTGGCGGTATCATCGCTGTATTCCTCGGCAAGGAGCGCAAAAGAAAGTTCTGTTTTATCACCGGCGTTGTATTCCGCCACGATCTCCTGCGCCTGATCGTAAGCCGCCTGCCATTCTTCATCCGTATACTCCTGTGTCTGAGAATCCGTGCTGCTCTCCTCACCCGATTCAGGCATAACCAGAATATGGCGAACGGAATAGACCTCGTTCTCTTCCTCAAGGAACGGCTGACCGGTTTTCAAAATAACATCGATCACACCCACGCTCTCATTTACATAATACGTTGTGCTGCCGACGGCTGTATCCGTGTTAAATAACCAGTTTGCAGTTTCCTCACCGAAAGAATTTTCAATATCTGACCTTGCCTGTGTGAATTCTACGGATTCGCTGAGGGCTGTTACCGCCTCTTTCTCCGTTTCAAAATAACCTGCCGCGATGAACTGATCGATCAGCCCTGCGCAAGCCGTTGGAATCAGGGCGCGCATGGAATCCACATCCGTGATCTCTGCCATATATTTTTCTGCGTTTTCAATGCTCTGCTGCTGTGTGGTAACATCTGTGGAATCATATTCCATTTCAATCAGTGCGTAAGAACAGGATTTATAATCGTCCTGATGCTCGTCAAAATAAGCGTCTGTTTCCTCTTGAGAAGGTCTGTCCGTAATACGGTACTGATTATAATAAGTGCCTGCAATGTAATACTGCTCCATATATTTGCGCAGTGTTTCCAGCCCGCAGTGCGCGCCGAAAGATTCGGCAACATATTCATTGACGCCCTCGCCGGCAGACGACGCGCTTTCCCTGACCATATCCAGCTGGGATTCAATATCGTCTTTCTGCGCGTCTGTTAGGGTGATTCCGGCATCCAGACCCTTTTCATAATACATCAGGTTGGATTTGATACGCTCAGTAGTTGTCTGCTCAAACAGATCCTGCCAGGAAATTTCATTGCCGTCCTGATCCGTTGTATACTGGCTGGCAAAATCCTGCGTGGTATCCAGATCATAATAGCCGTAATTGGCATAATATGTATACTCGTACACAACACTATCATAATAATAATTATACAAGCCCACGGAAACATCGATATCGCCGACCGTCATGGCAACATTGCCGGGATTCATTTTTTCATTACTGTTGGGAACCGTATAATAACGCACGCCAAGCACAACAAGGATGGCGATGATCACCAGCGCAAGTATGGAAGACAGGATCACAGACACGCGCTCTTTTTTGAGTACGATATTCTGCGGCTTAACCTCCGTTACAACCTCCTGCGCGGGGGCGGGCGCGTTGTTTTCGCGCGACTGCTCAAATTCAAACTCCACGCCGTTTACGCCGCCAAGCACATTGTTTTCCGCGGCGGGAGCGCTTGCATCAAACTTCCAGTTATCATTTTGCTCATATTGAACGCCGCGGTCTTTCGGATCGTTCGCAGCCGTATCGGTTTCTCCGTTTTCCGAAATGCCGGTTTCATCCTGCGCGTCAAGGCGCTGTGTTTCCTGCTCTTCAGGTTCGTTGTTTCCGCGTGTTTCCTGCGAATCTTTACTGAAATCTTTTTCGCTCATAAGGACTCTCCTTATAAAATAAAATACAGTTTATTATACACTAACAAGGCGGTTATTTCAATAACAAAACATGATCTAAATATGAATATTTTTAACAGGAAAATATTTTTGTTGAAAACGCAGTTAAAATGTAGTATTATGTGTGTAGTATTTTGCGAATAAAGATCCGCTTTATATATTTTGCGCGGATCTGTTATTCTATCTTTTGACACGGTATGATTCTGTGCCGTGTATCTTAATCGGAGAATGATGCTTTCTATGCAACAGATAAGCCATCGGCAGGACAGCCCGGCATGGCGCTGGCTTCTTGCCACGGTATTTCTTTTTCCCATACTGCCGGAATACATAAGCCCGTTTTTGCTTTTTGCGGCATTTATCGTATTCAAAGTGCAGTGGTCGCGTGAAGGCCGCAAGGCAAAAGTAGGCACGATCGGAAAAGTTGTGATCGCCTTTATGAGCCTGGCGCTTCTAAGCGTGTTTTGGAGCGATACAAAGCTGGATACGCTCGGCACCGCAGGACTTTGGTGGGCAGTTTTTCTGATTCTTGTAATGATCTATAACCTGGCGGACACACGGCGGAAAATAGACGATGTGCTGAAAGCGGCTGTATACAGCGGCGCGGTAAACGGCGTTGTGGGCACAATACAGGTATGCACCTATGCGCTGAGCAAAGCGGGATACATAAGCAAAAGCCTGGTGCTGCCCACCCCCATATACAAAACGCTGGACAAAGCTGTTTACACATGGCTGCCGTTTGAAATCAGAACCAACACGTTTTCAGACCGGGCAAGCGGGTTCTTTTCCAATCCCAACCTGCTTTCAACCTATCTTATTTTTGTGTATCCGCTTTCGGTCTATTTATTTTTAAATGCAAAAACGAAAAAGCAGAAGATTCTTTATTTATTCATCAACCTGTTTATCAGCGCCGGAATCAGTTCCACAATGACGCGCGCGGGCTGTGTGATTGCGCTTGCCGGCTGGGTATTCATGTTTATCGTTTTAATCAAGCGCCACGGCAAGACCCTGTTCAGCATACTGATACCGACCCTGTTGATCATTGTTCCTTCTTTGCTGACAAGATACGGAATCATCTCCCTGCCCGTTCACGAATCCGCCGGCACAGCGGCACCGCCGCATGAAACGGCTGCGGCAGCAGCACAGGCTGCAAAACAGTCCTCTGCCAACCATTTTGTGATATGGGAAAGCGTGATAGACTACATTACGGATAATGTTCGGGTTTTTCTGGGCGGATTAGGATTCGGCTGCGAAAGCACGGGTGATTTTCTTATGGAAAGTTACGGCCTTGACAAACCCCACGCCCACAACTTTATACTGGAAATTTGGGCGGAACTCGGTGTGATCGGCATTGCCGCGCTCTTTGCCGTGATCATTATAACGGTGATCACTCTGTTTAAAACAAAAGCGCCAAGCGGCAAACGATATGATCTTATCTTTTATGTTTTCACAAGTCTGATCATGTTTTTGGGATTTGGTCTTACCGACTACATATTCAATTCCCCGAAACAGATCATACTTTTCATGATCCTGATCGGTTTGACTCAGGCGATAAGCAGATGTTATGAAGAAAACGAGCCGGTACAGATCGAGATTCGGCAGCAGGAACCAAACAACACAAACGAACGCATTGAAATGCTAACGTAACAAACAATATAGCAGAAAAAAGCCGCGCAGTTTTGGCAAACTGCGCGGCTTTAAATTTTATGTTGGCCGCAAACCTTAAAAAATCAGTTCAAAACGGCACTGCGTTTTGCGCTTATGCAAAGATACGGCATTTTATTATCTGCCGCGGTCATAGGAACGCAGACGAAAATGCGCGCCGCATTCTTCGCAGATCTTACGGGACTTTTCAATATCTTCCGGCGAGATCACGTCAACAACCGTCATCCACACCTGCGCACCGAAAGCAACGCACGCTTTAGTAAACTCTAATATTGCCGGAAACGCCTTGCCGGGATATATATTTTTCGTGATCTTATCATATTTTTCAGAGGTGGGATCGTTCAGGGAAACGGAAATGATATCAATTACCGAACAGATCTCCTCCGCAGTCGGTCTGCCGTTTATGAGATCGGAAAGGCCATTTGTATTGATACGAAGTTTGATATTCGGATACAGCTGTTTCATATACTTTGCAGTCTTTATCAGATTATCATAAGCATTCGTAGGCTCGCCGTAGCCGCAGAACACAGCCTCCGTAACACCGGTAAAATCATAAGCGTCAATTGCGGCTTTGATCTCTTCAAAAGTGGGATCCGTATCATGCCAGAGACGTTTTGCATCTCCCACGGCATCCGCCTTTTTACGAATGCAAAACGCACAGTTACACGGGCATTTATTTGTAATGTTAAAATAGGTATTGCCATACCAGCTGTAAATGATATCCGCCATTATTTTTCAATCTCCTTTTTAAATCTGTTTTTAATATCCGCGCGGTCAAGCGCAAAAGCAAGAATAACAAACACAACGGCGCTGCCCACCGCCTGAATGACGTTTGCCGGCAGATCGGCTACCGCGCCTGCTCTGTATACAACAAGATCCGTAAGAAAATAGCCGAGTATTGTTATGATGCCGGAAAGAATCGTAAAAGCCGCGGTGCGTATACTCAGCAATTTCGTATATTTTTTTGCTATCAGAACGAACGGCACAGCAATCAGCACTTTGATGATTGCGGACGGAATTGCGTAAACCGCAACGCCGGAAACCAGATCGGCACAAGCGGTGCCGATTGCGGCGGAAATGAACGACCACGGACCGCCCATCAGCAAAGCCGCTATGTAAATTACGGAATCGCCCACATGGATATAACCGCCGGCCCCTATCGGCACATGGAGCATGGTAAGGGCAAAGATCATTGCGGCAAACATTGCCGAAAAGCATATATTTTTTGTTGTTTTATTCATATCAGTTCACCAAGCCTTTTCTCAAAATCAACGCCTTCCTGGGCGTTTTGAGCATCGGTAACGGCGATCACGCCGGAAACAAATTCGCCTGCTGCGCGCGCAGCGTCAAATACTGAGGCGCCGTTCAGCATCCTGCCGATAAGCACCGCGGAAAAGATATCCCCCGTTCCGGAAAAATAGCCGCCGCGCTTTGGCGCAAGAAACGTTTTGCAGCAATCACGGGTAAAGACCGTGCTGCCGATCATACCGTCTTTCTCCACGCCCGTGAGAACCACGGCTTTATTGCCGCTTTCCAGCATGATACGCGCCGCTTTTTCGGCATCGTTTTCACCGGTCAGCCGGCGCAGTTCCGTAACATTCGGTGTTATGACGTCCGCACGGCAGGCAAGTTTTTTAATCTCATCGCAAAGGCTGCCTGTAAAGCCGTCATACAGCGTGCCGTTATCGCCCATTACGGGATCTACCACGAAAAGCGCCTTTGTATTTTTAAACGAATCAAAAACGGTTTTCACCTCTTCTGCAGAGGCAAAATAACCGGTCAACACGCCGTCAAACACAGCGCCGAGTTTTTTCCACTGCGCAAAACAAGGGGCAAGAAAAGAGGTCATATCACAGCAATGGTAACTTCCGTATGCCGTTTGATTGGAGAGCACCGCTGTAGGCGCGGGGTGCGCCTCCACGCCAAGCGCTGAAAGCACGGGAAGCTGCGCGACCAGAGAACATTTGCCAAACCCGGAAATATCGTTTATAACCGCGCATTTTTTCATAAACATCGCGCTCCCTTTTTGTTTTATTGCTTTTTGTTTAAAAACATTATATAATATACCAGGCATTATTTATATACGCAATTTTAATATTTTTTTAGGGTACAGTTATGAGTAAATATGCAGAAGTTTATGATTACATAAAAAATGAGATTATAACGAATCAGATCTCCTACGGGGGAAAACTGCCCTCTGTGCGCAAGGCGAGCAAACTGTTTTCGGTTAGCCGAACAACAATACAAAACGCATACTTTGCGCTTTCCGAAGACGGGTATATCCTAAGCGAGCCGCAGAGCGGATACTATGTTTCCTACAAAAGCCCGGCGCAGAAAACAGAAACGCCGAAAGCGCAGAATAGCCGAATCCGTTACAATTTCAGCGGCACTGCCGCGGATCGGGAAAGTTTTGATTTTGATATCTGGCGCAGGCATATGAAAGCGGCGCTGCGGCAAAACGAAAAGCTGCTTTCCTACAGCGAACCGCAGGGCGAGGCGGAACTGCGGCAGGCCATTTCCGAATACATACTGGAAAAACGCAACGTTGCCGCCTCTGCGGACAGGATCGTGATCGGCGCCGGTGTACAGAGCCTTTTACACGTGCTTTGTGCGCTGATAGACAAAAAGCAGACTGTTTCTTTCCCGGACAGAAGTTTCGTGCAGGGCTCGGCGCTGTTTGCAGACTACGGTTTTGATGTGCATTACCGATATAAGGACGCGGATATCATTTACGTTTCCCCCTCCCACATGACCCGGTGGGGAGATGTGATGCCGAATAAGCGCAGGATTGAACTGACACGGTATTCGGCACAGCGCGGCAGCCTTGTAATTGAGGACGACTATGAAAGCGATTTTCAGTACAACAGCATTCCCACGCCGTCTCTTTACGCGCTTTCCGGCGGCAGCAATGTGGTGTACATCGGCTCGTTTTCCCGGCTGCTGCTGCCGTCTATTCGCATCAGTTTTATGATTCTGACCAATGAACTTGCCGAAAAATACCGGCAGAATAGTTACAAATTCAGCCAGACCGCGAGCAAGACGGAACAAATTGCGCTTTGCAGCTTTATACGTGACGGGCGGCTTATGGCGCAGATCAGAAAAACGAGAAGATTTTACACCGCAAAAACAAAATTCTTTTATAACATATTGAAAAAAACATTTCCGGGTTGTAAAATAGAGATCAGTGAAAACCTGCTGCAGGTCATTTTGCAGACTCCGTTTCGGGGTGAAGTTTCCGACTTTGAAAAAAACGGAATCAAACTTTATGTTGAAAACTATGAAAACGGTGTTATCTCCCTGGTTTTAAGCCCGGGAGGAATAGAGCAAAATGAACTGGAAAACGCGGCAAACGCCCTGAAAAAGTCAATAAACATTTAGAATTTTTGTTCTAACAGTCCGCTTATAAGGACTCTTTACGCATTGCATATTGCAATTGATCCGCATTTGTGTAAAATGAAATTGTAAGGAAAAACACGAAAAGGAGAATTGCGATATGAAAAGTTTTGTAAAGTATATTTTATTGTTTGCTGTAACGGCCGCTACGGGCGCTGCCGTGATGTCCCTGCCGTTTTTGCTGATTGGGGAAATGAGCCAGAGCGCGATGCGCCTTGTACTGGCGGGCGAAGTTGCGGCGATTGCAGTCGTATTCAGCGCAGTATTTCTGATCAAAGAATCCCGCGAGCAAAAGAAAAAAAGAATAGCGGCGTCAAAAGACCTGCGCTGGCAGGAGATGCTCCGGCAGATCAGCGATACCGGATCCTACGGTGAAGATTTTGATTTTGCCGCATAAATTTTAAACGAAAGAGGAATGGAATATGGCAAATCTGAGCGAATTTTGCACTTGCACAAACTACAAATGCAAACTCCACCCGCGAAACCACGACAAGGGCTGCGCCCCTTGCATTGAGAAAAACCTGAAAACAAAAGAAATGCCCAGTTGTTATTTTAATCTGTTTGAAAACGCGGACAAGCGCACCTCAGACAGTTTTGAGGCATTTTGTGAACTGGTGCAAAACGAAAAGAAGAAAGCATAAAAGAGGCTGCTGCCCATACCGGGCGGCAGCCTTATTACGGTAAAATATATGGAAAACGATAAACGGACAGGTCTTAGCAAGACCAAGCTGAAAAATTCCTTTTGGAAAAGCAGGCAAGAGCTTGTCAGAACAGAAGTGATCCCCTACCAGTTAAAAGCGCTGGAGGACGGTGTGGACGGCGCGGAGCCGAGCCGCTGCATGGAAAATTTCAGAAAAGCGGCAAATGCGCTGGCGCGCAGAAGAGCGGGCAAAAACACACCGGTGTATCCAACGGACAAGTGGCATTATACCGATGAAAATGCACAGCCCGGCGCATTTAAAGGCTGGGTATTTCAGGATTCGGATCTGTACAAATGGATAGAAGCGGCATCTTATTCGCTGGGAAACCACCCTGACGCCAAACTGGAAAGCGCAGTGGACGAGGCGATTCGGCTCGTTTGTTCCGCCGCTGAGGAGGACGGCTATATTGACACGCTGTATACAATCAACAACCCGGCGGCAAGATTTGAAAACCTGCGCGATTTTCACGAACTGTACTGTTTCGGCCATCTGGCAGAGGCGGCATGCGCCCATTTCAGCATTACGGGAAAACCCGCTCTGCTAAACGCCGCCGCCAGATTTGCCGATCTTATATGCCGTGTTTTCGGTAAAGACGGCAAAAAAGGATATGACGGGCATCCCATAGCCGAAGAAGCGCTTTTGAAACTGTATGAAGTAACCGGGGAGCACAGATATCTTGACACGGCGCGCCTTATGATCGACCGGCGCGGCACAAGGCCGTATTACTTTGACACGGAGCGAGACGCGCACACGCCGGACGGTGAAATGAAATACATGTATAATCAGGCGCATCTGCCAGTGCGTAACCAGAAAGAAGCGGCGGGGCACGCCGTTCGCGCAGTGTACCTTTACACGGCGATGGCGCACCTTGCCCGCTTAGATCAGGATGAAGCGCTGCTGAATGCGTGCAAAACGTTGTTTGACGACATTACAAGGAAAAAGATGTATATCACCGGCGGGATCGGTTCCACAAAAGACGGCGAGGCGTTTACCTATGCGTATGACCTGCCGAACGGCACGGCATATTCCGAGACGTGCGCGTCTGTAGGGCTTGTCTTTTTTGCAAGACGGATGATGCAGGCAGACTGCGACTCAAAATATTTTAACGCCGCGGAAAGATGCCTTTACAACTGCATTCTTGCCGGCATGGCGGAGGACGGAAAATCTTTCTTTTACACAAACCCGCTTGAAGCTGAACCGAAAACGCTGGCGCTTGACGAAAGGCGAAGCCATATTAAGCCGGTAAGGCAAAAATGGTTTGACTGCGCCTGCTGCCCGCCGAACATCGCGCGCCTGATCTCTGATCTTGGCGAGTATATTTTTACCGAGAACAACGGCACCGTTTTTATAAACCTTTACGATAACTGCACGGCGGAGTGTGAAAGCGCGGCAATCGAGATTTTGGGCGATTACACCGGCAGCGGAAAAGTGAACGTGAAAATCAAACCGAAAAAGCACATGAAGATCGCATTCCGGATCCCGGAATGGAGCGAAAATTTCACGTTTAGCCGAAAAGACGTTTTCATCAAAAAGGGCTACGCCTATTTTGAGATCAACGCGGAACAGAACATCAGCGCGGATTTCGGGATAAGGATAAAAATCATGCGGTGCAATCCGAACGTGCGTGAAAACGCCGGGAAAATTGCTATTATGCGCGGGCCGTTTGTTTATTGCATGGAGGAAACAGACAACAGTGCAAACCTGCATATGCTGCGGCTTTCCGACCACCCGAAATTTTCCTTTGACGGCGAAAACATTTACGCAAACGGCTACAGGGAATCTTTTGAAAGCCAAGCGCTTTACAGCGAATACCGCCCGCCGAAGGAACGTCTGGTTCGGCTGAAATTCATACCGTATTACAAATGGGCAAACCGCGGTGAAAACGAAATGGCAGTCTATATTCGGTATAAATGAACACCTGAATTACTTTTAAGATCAACAAAAACCGGTCCGAATCTGTATTCGGACCGGTTTTTCAAATATTTACAGCAGTTTTTCAAAGCCTTCAGTAGTATAAGGCTCGCCGTTTCTTTTTTTCTTAAGCTGCACCATCAGCGCCTCAAAGCGCTGCCTTGTCATCGGGTAAAGGATAACGAAAATGATGGAGACGAACAGCATTGCCGCCGGAATGACGGTAGAGATATTTTCCATTCCGTTTATGATATCCGGATCCGTAACACGCTGGATCAGAGATTCAGAACCGGCGATATCACCGGAAGAATCATAGCCGTAGGCGCCGAGCAAAAGGCCTGCCATCAGGATGCCGAAAGCAGAGCCGAATTTCTGCACAAGCTGCGGCAAAGCGGTGATTGTGGATTCCTTTCTGGTGCCCGTTTTAAACTCATCCAGTTCCACCAGATCATAACCCATGGAATAAAACAGAGTCCAAAACGTGCCTGTGCCGATGCCGAGCACAACCGGCGCCACAACGCACATGATTTTAAAGCCGCCGATTTCCGCGTCCAGACCGATGATTTTAATGAGGATCTCGCCGATGCAGGCAACGGAAAGAAATACGATTGCGGCAAAGCGCCTGTCTTTTTTATGAGCAACTTTTTCCACCAGCGGAACAACTACCGCCATGGAAATAACAAGGGAAATGATAACGGCTACAATACCGGTATCATAATCCATGCCGATACAATCTATAACCATATAACTCAGGTTGGATTGGATCATGGACGATGTTGCCAGGAAAAAGAATACGAAAACTAAAAAATACTTTGCCGGTTTCATTCTGAGAATATTGCCGAATGCCTTGAACGTATCCTTGATGGAGCCGACGGATTCACCGGGAGCCGCCTTTTTCGGCTCATAAACGCCCTTTAAGGAATTGCAGCAAACAAAGCCGAATGCGATTGCCATAATGCTGATGATTGCGGCAACAACGGCATAGGCGTTGCTTTCAAAACGCGGGGTAAGGAGAATCGCAACCGTGGGCACAAGTGCGGGCAGAATATTGCCGAGACCGACCGCGACAGCGTTTAACAGAGAGGAGAACGAACGGATCTCCGTGCGCTCGTCATAATCCTCCGTAATCTCCGCTACAACGGCGTAATACGGAATCGTATACATGGTATAAAATACCCACAGGCACATGGTGATAAACGTATAGAGCAGGATCTTTGCCAGCTGAGACGAAAGACCGGAGCCGATACTCGTCCACGCGATGACGAACACCAGACCGAGCGGCACAAGCGCCGTTTTCATGACTTTGCGTTTATCCACACCGGGGCGATCTGTATAATTGCCGATCATGGGATCCGTAACCGCATCCCAGGCAATGGAAATAAAAATAATAATGGAACTGAATGCCGGTTTGATACCGGCGATTTCAATGAGAAACGTTAAATAATATGTATAAAACATATTATAAATCAGTGATTCGGTAAAAATGCCGAACGCGTATCCCGTTTTTTTCTTCTTTGTAAGTGTGCTTTTACCAGCCATCATTACACCTCCGTATTTTATTTTACATCAACATGGAAGAAGGTGCAAGTAGCCGGACAAAATAAACTTATAAATACTATGGCAAAAAAGCGCGGATCATTTGCGCCGGGCATCCCGGTTTAAGTTTTCGCGCCATTCGGCGCCGAGCGGCATATTGCAGCGCACATTGGAAACCGCAGCGGAGATATTTTCAAACAGCACATGCGTGCCGATCGAATCAGACTGATAATTTGCGGCACATTCCGGCGCAATGCCGATATGGGCGGCAGATTCCACAGCGTCTATGTTGGCGCCGATAAACATAAATTCCCAGCCGTATTTTTCTTTCTGCCGGCTGATCATCTGCTTTACGATTTCCGCCGAATAAAAACGGCTGGCATTTTCCAGACCGTCCGTAACGATCACAAAAAGCGTTTTGGACGGCACGTCATTTTTTCGGGAATATTTATGCACATTTCCGATATGACGGATCGCAAAGCCGACCGCATCCAGCAGCGCCGTGCAGCCGCGCACATAATAATCCCGCGCGGTAAGCGGCTGTACGGCTTCAATATTGACCCGATCGTGCAGGACTTCCCTTTCATTATCAAAAAGAACGGTGGAAACCAGCGCTTTTCCGTTTTCCTGCTTTTGCTTTTTGATCATGGAATTAAATCCGCCGATCGTGTCCGCCTCAAGACCTGCCATAGAACCGCTTCTGTCTAAAATAAAAACCAGTTCCGTAAGGCGGTTTGTTCCGTTTTCATTTTCTTTTACTTTCGCGTTTAACTTTTTCATAATTTTAATTCCTTTCTGAATTTGTGTTCATTCTTTACCTTAAAACTACTCTTTTATAAATTCTTCAAAATCACGCACGATCTTTCGGAGTTCCGGGGTCAGGCAGTATTGCGCACGGCGGATAAGCACCGCATCGCCGAGGCGGGAGCTCGGATCTCTGTCAAAAAACGCAAACGCGATGCTGCCGGTGATCGCCGCTATTGTATCACTGTCCCCACCCAGTGAGACAGCATTTCTCAGCGCGTCCTCAAAACTCATGGATTCCAAAAACGCCTCGATGGCCTCCGGCACCGATCCCTGGCAGGTCTCGTTGAACGAATAGCCGGGTCTGATCTTAGCAAGCGTGAAATCAAACTTATAAAAATAAGATTCAATAAATTCTTTTATCTGCGCCTTTGAACTTCCGTGCCTTGCAAGATACACGGCGGCTGCAACTGCTTTTGCGCCTTTGACGCCCTCCGGGTGGTTATGTGTTACCGATGCTGAGATTTCCGCAAGTTCCAGCGCGTTTTGGATGCTGTTTGCCGCGAGCGCACAAGGTGACACCCGCATGGCGCTGCCGTTTCCAAAACTGCCGTAAGGTTTGGGCTGCTTGGCGCGAAGCCAAAGCGAAAACCGCGTGCCGTAACCTGCGTTCGGATATTTTTTGCCGAATGAACGCATTTGACTTATTAACGCCGTTTCAATTTTAAGCCTGTTTTCGGCAGGTTTTGAAATTATCTCCTTTCCGAGCGCCATCAGCGCTTTTGCTACCGCTGCCGTCATTACCGTGTCATCGGTAAAAAAGCAATTGGGATCCAGCAGATCAAAATGTTTTGTTTTGATACCGCAAAACTCAAATCTTGAGCCCACGATATCGCCTATTACCGCTCCTATCATATGAACAACACCTTTCTTTTTTGATTACGGACACAGTATAGCATGAGACTCCCAAAACGAGGTCGCCTGAAAAGCGACAAAAAAAGAACCGGCAAAACTGCCGGTTCGGGGAGCAAGATATTAACATTGTTACAGGGCTGAATGCTGGCTGCAAAAAAGATCAGGCGGCGCTGCCGAGCAGAGGCTGGTCAAACGCAAACAGCGCCTCATTGATCTGATAGATATCATAGATCTTATGTACGATAAAATATTCTACAACAATATCCAAAACGCTGCTGTGAGAAAGTGCAAAGCCCGCTTTCATCAGCATTTCCTGCGTTTCATTCAGCGGCAAGCGCAGCGCAATGCAGAACGCCAGCACCGTAGTTTTTTTCGGTTTATAGTTTACATTGCTGCGTATTTTTGAAAACAATTTTCTGTCCACATTCGCCCGGCGGTAGCAGGCGCTGTCCGTCATGCCAGCCTCGTCGATTTTTCTGAGCAGCATCTGGGAAAAGCTCTCATCCTTAACCTGTTTCAGATACGTTTCCAAAGATGAATCCGGCGCAGAATCCGGAGACACATACGCATGGCCGCAAGGCATGGAAAACGCCTCCGGGGCGCAGGCAACCGTATCACACAGTGTTGCGCTGCTTTGCGCGCGGCGCATGCGCTCATACTCCGCATCCGTATGCGATTCCACATAGCAGTCATCCACATACTGCCTGATGCCGGAGATCAGCTTGCTGCCGGCGGAAAACGCGGCTTTACCGAAAAACACAAGATAAACAAGCATATCGTTTTCCATCAGGAAATCCGCAATCGTATTCACGGCGACACGCACCGCGTCCTGCACGGGATAGCCGTATACGCCGGCAGAGATCAGCGGAAAGGCAACGGATTCACAGCCGTATTCCTTTGCGAGTATCAGGGAAGACCGATAACAGCTTTTCAGAAGATCTTCTTCATGATGACTGCCGCCGCGCCAGACGGGGCCGACCGTATGGATAATATATCTGCATTTCAGATTATAGCCGTTTGTGATCTTTGCGCTGCCGGTTTTGCAGCCGCCGAGCGTTTTGCACTCTTTCAGCAGAGCGGGACCGGCGGCGCGGTGGATTGCGCCGTCCACCCCTCCGCCGCCGAGCAGCGTTTCATTGGCGGCGTTCACAATGGCATCGCACGCCATATTGGTAATATCATTCCTTACAAACTGTAACGGCATTTACTCATTCTCCGTTTTTCTTTTTTTTCAGTTTATCCAAAACGCACCAAGCGGCAAATCCTGCAAAGCCGATCACGCTTGCGGCAATACCGGCGTTTCTGTGCAGCGTTGTATACTTCATTTCAATCTGATGCGTGCCGGCGGTTAGATCAAAGCCGATAAACGTATCGCCGATCTGTTTATACTCCTGTTTTTCGCCGTCCACATAAAGCGTCCAGCCCTCTGTATAGGGCAAAGTGAGGAGCACTGTGGAATCCGTATCGGTTTCATAAGTGCCGGAAACGGTATTTTTCTCTATATTCAGCGTTGAACTGCTGCCCGAAGCAAGCTGCGCAAGGGCGTTTTCCGCAGCCGCCGTATCCATTTGTTTCAAAACCACAGTATGTGTTTTATCCTTCTCGCCGGAATGATCATAAAGTTTTATTGTTAGATTGACGGTATCCCCCGCGCTGTAATCGCCGAGGTAAACCACATTGGTGTAGAACCGGCTGCAGATGCGCTGCACCAGCTCGCCGTTCAGATAGAGTTCACACTTTTTACCGTTTGAACTGTCATGGCAGTCAATGGGATCCGTATAAAAATACAGCGGACCATCCTGACGGATATGCACAACGATATTCTGCCGGTCATCCTGCATCAAGCCGTTTTCATATTCCGGTTCAAAGAAGAACGATACATCCTGCCCAAGTGCGCGGGACATAAAATTCTCTTGATTCACAAAAGGATCGTTTACATACTTGCCGCTTTCGTAAAGATCTGATGAAACATTGAAGGCAAGCGGCAGCGCATACGGGTTTTCATAGACTTTATATCTCCCGTCCAAAACCGTGTTGGAATCATATTCTTCCAGACCCGGTGCGGATGTTTCCAAGATCTGATATTTGACGCCGAGAAAACTATCCATCACAAACTGCGGCGAATTCCAATACGTTTCCGTTGCATTGTATTTTTTAACGGTTTGATTCTCCGGCGTTATGCTTGCCGAATCCGAATACCCCATTCTTGCCAAAAACAGATCCACATTTGGATCATAGGTGGAGGTATAGCCGGCAATGCCGTTATAATGATACATCAGGCTCTCACTGCTGGCATTTTCCCTGCCGACTTCGGTTAAATAGCTGACCGTTTTTTCCAAACGGTAAAATGAATCGTCCTGCTCCTGGATACCGTTTATAACGGCAGACATTTCCTCTGTGTAACGGATATAATCTTCTGTATCATCCACATAATTTTTCTCAAATACTTTTGCGCCGTTATAAGTCAGCTCCGCAAAGGTGGCAAAGCAAATACAAAAGATCAAAATTGTTTTTAAGATCTTTTTATTTTTGAATGCGTAAATCAGTGCGATGGCAACGGCGTAAATGACCAGCAGGGCAATATAGAAATAGGAAACCAGAACTTTTTGAGTTGCGCCGGTAAGGTCAAGCAGAAGAAACACGGCAATTATAATGCCAAGCGCTTTGAGCATCGTTTTCTTCTCAAAGCCGTGTTTTTTGATCTCTTTCACGCACACGCCGGCAAAATAGATCATCAGGAACATAAAAACAAATGCCCATCTGAACTGATAGGAATAGCTTTTTACAAAGCCCGTCCACATAATATTCAGCTGATCAAAGCAGAAGCTGCAGATCATAAAGGCGAAAAACAAAAGGGAAAGGATCCTTTTCTTTAAATCCGTCTTTTTATCGAGCAGCATATATACGGCAAGGATCAGGATCACCGCGCCGCAATACATGATGGGCGCGTCTTTTTGATTGCTTGGGGCGTTGATCATAAAGCCTTTGAACGCCTCCAGCGGAGACAGGATCACGCTTGTTGAAAGAGGACTGCCCCCGGCTTTGCCGCCTACAAGAGAAAGCAGACCCGGCACAAGCAGAGCGCCGCTTGCAAGCACGCCCAGGATCATATCGCCTGCCACGCGAACGGCATCGAAAAATGCGGGCTTGATCACCTGTTTGAAGTTTTTAAAATCATATTTCTGGAAAAGTTCAAACAGGAAACAGAAACCTGCCATGAGGCAGACCATATAACCGGAATACCAGTTTGAAAAGATTGCCATAAAAACAGAAAAGAACAACAGCCCTTTTTTGTTATGATAAAGCAGTTCGTAAACGCCGAGGCAGGCAAGAGGCAGCATAACAACGCCGTCCAGCCACATAATATTATGGCAGTAGGCAAAGCTGTATTCGCTGAGCGCGTAACAGCAGGCAATAAAAACGGACGGCAATGCGGAAATGCCGAATCTTTTTCTGACAAAATAAGACGCCGTAACGCCCGAAAACGCGATCTTGAGCAAAGTAACGATACTTAAAAACAGCGGGATCTGCGTTTTGTCTATAAAATAGACGAGCAGATTAAGCGGACAGGTCAGATAATACACAACCAGACCCACCATCTGACCGCCGAGAGATTTTGAAGCGGAATAATCGATGCCGGCATTGCCGTGCAGGATATCCCAAAGATAGCCATAGTAATCTTTATACTGTATTTTGGCGTCTGCCGTAAGGATGGAAACACTGCCGAACGGATCCGTGCCGTTAATGAAATAGACGGCGCACATCACAAACGCCGGAATAAGGAAGGACAAGAGCAGTATAAGCGGCAATTTATTATCTCTGATTTTGTTTTTTTGCATGGTATTCTCCTGTATTATTTGATTAGCGAGTAAAGACACGCTTTAGAAACCGATAAACTCTGAAGAAAAATGTTTTTTCTATTTTTCTCATTTTTCTTTCGAACTGCGCTGTTTTTTTACTTAAAGCCAGATTTTCCGCTTTGAGTTTATTGATCTCTTTGCCGCGCTGCGCTTTTTCTTCATACGTTTTTTGCAGTTTTGCATTTAACTCCGATTTTTCCGCATACGCCCTGTTTAATTTTTTGTCTGAACTCATTTTGCTAAGGCGCAGAAATTCCGCGTAATCAATAAGCGCAAGCGGATCATTGAGATCAAATGCATCATTTTGCTCTGACACGGCATCATAAAAATAACCCGTGCCCAGATCCCTTTCAAGCCATGCCCTGACAGCCTCATACTGTTCTTCGTTTTTATGCTGATTGACATTGACCCAAAAAAGGGAATCCTCCTGCGGCGCACAATAGTGAAGATAAAAATTCCTTACCGCGCAAACGGTGCCAACGCCGTTTGCCAGCGCCATAAGATTGACCCAGATATCGTCTGCAAGCGGACAGAGTTCAAGAAGTTTCTGCTTATTGAAAGCGCGCTCATCCAAGATACCGGGCGGGAAAAGGCATCCGGCGCCGGTGGTTGCAAACAGCTGCTTTGACGGGATCAGGATATCCCTGTCAAACTGCTTGATCCATTTTGCGTAATCAAGGATCTTTTTCTTCTTTTTGTCCAGCCCCACCACATGCACGCGCATACCGCTGATACAATCCGGAAACGCAATATAAGACTGGTACAGCGAACTGATCATAGTATTCGGATAAATGAGATCATCATCTACAGTGATAACGATATCGTTCGGATATTCCTGCATCGTGTAAAAGTATTTTTTATGAGAGCGAAGATCATCATTGCACCATTTGATCTCCACCTCTCCTCTGCTTACACAATCGATCAGGCTTTGAGGAAGATCTTCGTTTCTGTTGTTAAACTGCTGTTTTGAAAGCCAAAGCAAAACGCGTTTCGGTTTCAAGGTCTGGGCCGCAATATTCTCTATCACATGGTGAACATAATCGATTCTTGCCGGATAACTGGTTAGCGAAACGGTAATATCATGCGCGCGGATACGGCGCATTTCCTCATAAGTATGCTTTTTTATGGATTCATACAACGCAAACGTGTATTCATTTCTGATACAGCCTCTTTTAAGGGAACCGAGCTGCGCATCCGAAAAGCGCGTATGCAGAAACTCATAAAACGCTTTCACCTGCTGTGTATCAAAATCAAATGTATAATTTGTGAATATAAAGCAATAATTATCCAAAATCAGATTATACAGCGAGATGCGGATCTGATCGGCATACGGCAGCGCATTGATCTGGCGCTCTGTGCTCTCCAGCGCATGTTTCACATTAAAAAGTTTATTCGCGTAGGTGGAGGTTATGGTGCCGGAATGACCAAGGCGGTAATTCATAAGCGCGTTATCCACAACTGCAATACGCTCTGCCACTGCGGCGCACAAAACAGAAAACGTAAGATCATCGCTTGAAGAGATCTCGTCATACCGGATATTGTGCTTTTTCACGATATTGCGGCGGATGATTTTATTCCACGGAACAACATTAACGATGCTGAGTATGGAATTGGGGTAATCCCTGTAAGAAAAGACGGAATTTACGTCTTTTAAAATATTTTTATTAAAACCGCTTTTATATGTTTTTTTATTCAGATCATTCTCCACAAAAGTATAGCCGTTGAACGCAACAAGATCCGCATTCGTTTCCAAGGCTCTGGAAACGGCTTTTTCAAGCAGATTTTTATTTGCAACATCATCTGAATCAAAGAAATATAAGTATTCGCCGGCTGCGCGGTCAAGCCCGTAGTTGCGCGCAGCGCCGCCGCCGCCGTTCTCTTTTCTGAAAACACGGATCCTGCCGTCCTTCTTTTTATACTCTTCCAGGATTGCCGGGGAGGAATCTGTTGAGCCGTCATCCACACACAGGATCTCTATATTTTGATAGGTTTGGCCGATCATGCTCTCCAGTGTTTCCCGCAAAAAGTTTTCGGCATTATAGACCGGTATTATAACTGATACTAAAGGAGCCATCTGATTTTCCTTTCAAAAATAACTTATAACCCATATCTATCTTATCATAATACCGAATATATATCAATCAAAAAAAGAAAAAACACATGGTTTTAACAGATATTACATTAATTAATTACAATTATATTAATTTGTAACTATACATTGTCTATTCGGAAAGTTCCAGCATGGTTTGGGCAAAAACGCCGTAGCCTTTGAGCGGATTGTTTACGATCACATGGGTAATGGCGCCCACGAGTTTTCCGTTTTGAATGATCGGTGTGCCGCTCATGCCCTGAACGATGCCGCCGGTCTTTTCGATCAGCCTTTCATCCGTGATCTTAATGATCATGTTTTTTTCATCATCATTCTGATAAATTCGCGTGATCTCTGCGGAATAGACCTGCGGCCCGGATTCATCCACCGTTGTAATGATCTGGCAAAACCCTTTCTGCACCTCTTGGGAAAGCGCAACTTCATATTCGCTGAACTGAGACAGATCTACTTTATTGCTGTATTTCCCATAGATCCCCTGCCGCGTATTCTTATTGAGCACACCGATCTCTTTATTGGAAAAATCACAGCTTATGGAGCCGGTTTCGCTTGCGGTGGATTTGGAAACGGAAGAAACGGTGGTTTCCACAGCCTGCCCGTCCAAAATGGGGATGATCTCCCCGGTATCCACATCCGTGATCGGATGGCCGAGCGCCGCCATATTACCGCTGGAAGGGTTGTAAAAGGTAACCGTGCCGATACCGGCGGTGGAATCCCGCACCCACATGCCGGCTTTGTAGCAGCCTTCGGATTCAACATATACGGGAACAAGGGAAAAATCGCGGTATTCGCCGTTTCTGTTAATTTTGATCTGAAACGCCTCTCCGTTATTATCATTGAGGATCTCGCTTACCCTGTCTGACGAATACACCTTTTCGCCGTTTATGGAAACGATAATATCCCCAACCGATATACCCGCCTCCTTTGACGGATTCACCGTTTTACCGTTTACGGAAACATCTTTTGTGCCGACAACCATAACGCCGTCCGTATACAATTTGATTCCGAAAGAGTCACCGGAGACCAGAACGGTATCTTCATCAGCAGCCCTTACCGTTTCGCTCTTGACCGGTATAACACCAAGCAGAGTCAGATCACTGTTTTGCCCGCCCACAGACTGCGCGCTCTGGTAATCCACGCTTTTTTCATCATCATAGGAAAGATAATAGATATGATCAATTACAGTATCCGAAGAATTTTTTACATAAAAAGTATCCGGATAGGCGGCATTGCCGTAAATCACAAAAGAAAAAATGACGGCAACGGCAAGCGCGACCGCGCCGTTTAGGATTCTTATAAATTTTCTCATTTTTTTCACCTTTTTCAAACGCATTCTCAATACCTTTTATAGTATATCCGAATAACAATTTTATAAAAAAAGCAAAAATATGAAAAAAACCGCTTAAAAGACCGGCGGCCTTTTAAGCGGTGCAAATGCAAATTTATATTTTTTAAATGGAAACTTCCATAGCGATCTGATAAAGATTTGTGTCAATATGCTTTTTCATATTCAGGGCTTCAAAAATATCAAAATCAACAACTTCGCCTTTCTGACAGGCAACCACTCTGTTGCCGATATTCTTCATCAAAAGTTCCTTAACGGCATAATTGCCCATTCTGGTAGCCATAACACGATCCTGAACCGTAGGCGAACCGCCTCTTTGAATATGGCCGAGTATGCAGGCGCGGGATTCCACACCGGTCTTTTTCTGAATCTCTTTGGCAAGTTCGGTAACATCCACGCCAACGCCTTCCGCAACAACGATCAGAAAATGCTTTTTATCCGTGCGCTGTGTGCGTTTCATTCTTTCAATTACGTCTTTTTGAATGTCAAACTTGATCTCGGGGATCAGAATGGAAGTTGCGCCAACGGCAATACCGGCATTCAGCGCAAGATAGCCGGCTCTTCTGCCCATAACCTCAATCACCGTGCAGCGGTCATGAGATTCTGTTGTATCCCTTACCTTATCTACGCATTCCATGATCGTATTCAGGCACGTATCATAGCCGATGGTATAATCACAGCAGGCGATATCATTATCTATTGTTCCCGGAATACCTACGCAGGGAATGCCGCGTTCGGAAAGATCGCGCGCGCCGCGGAAAGAACCGTCTCCGCCGATTACAACAACACCTTCAATGCCGTTTTCGCGGCAGGTTCTGATTGCTTTTCTCATGCCCTCTTCCGTTGCGAATTCAGCAGAACGGGCGCTGTAAAGCTTGGTGCCGCCCCTGTGAATGATATCGGAAACAGAACGGAGATCCAGTTCAACAAAATCACCGTTTATAAGACCGTTATAACCTCTGATCACACCGAGAACACGTATACCGTTTACACAGGCAGTTCTTACAACCGCGCGGACAGCTGCGTTCATGCCGGGCGCGTCACCGCCGCTGGTTAAAACAGCAATCGTTTTCATAAGTAGTCCTCCTCTTATAAATTTATAAAATCAACAGGATAAATTCATGTATTAAAATTTACGAAGAATATTTTACTCGCAGACGCAAAAAAAGTCAATACCATTCTGCAATTCAGTCCATTACCACAACATTTTCATTTCCCAGCAACCGGCAAAGTTCCTCCAGCATGGTGGGATTCGGAGCCGTAAAATCAGCGCGTTTCTGAAAATCGTAGTGTTTTTTATCCTTATAATAAAAACACAGCGGAAAATCGCCCTCAAAAATAGAAGTGATGATTTTGGCTTTTTTGATCCGTTCATCCTTTTCGGAATCAAAGCGCAGGAAAAGCCCCCTGTGTTTGCCCTTTTTATGCGAAACAGGTTCACGATTTTCCTGCCCTGTTTCAGAAACGGGATTGCCTGCCGCTGCATTTGGGCCCGGCGCGCCGGTAATGCTGTTTGCAAGGATCTTGGGTTCCTTTTCCTCTTCCACGGAAAGCGTGCCCTGCACCGTGATTACGCCGGACACAACCAGCAGATCCGAAACGGATTGCAGGATTTTGGGAAAAACGATCACCTCAACCGACCCGAACATATCCTCCACCGTTACGAACGCCATATTCTGGCCGTTTCTGGTTTGCTTAACCGTGATATGCGTAATGATGCCGCAGAGGGAAACGCTGCTTTTATCCTTATATTTTGAAAAGGACGAACTGCCCGCGTCAAGGATATCGCCGGTTCTGGCATAGCCGAGTTGATTGATGAGATCCTCATACTTATCCAGCGGATGGCCGGAAAGATAAAGCCCGGTCATTTCCTTTTCCATTTTCAGAAGTTCGGATTTTGGAAATTCTTCCACATCAGGAAGTTCAAAATCGATTCCAAAAGAATCGCCGCTGTTGCCGAGTTCAAAAAAGCCGACCTGACCATACATTGTTTTGCGCCGCTGCTCTTCCAAATTTGCGGCAACAACCGGCAGCGCCTGCAGCATCTGGCGGCGGTTTGCGCCGAGCGAATCCAGCGCGCCGCTGCGTATCAGGCTTTCCACGGCGCGGCGGTTGAAATGAGAAGTCTGAAGCCGTGAACAGAAATCAAAAAAGGTTTTATACTTTCCGTTTTTTCGCTCGTTTATAATATCATCTATAAAATCCGTGCCCAGATTTTTAATGCCGAGCAGACCGTAATTGATCACCTTTCCGTTTGCGGAAAAACCTTTCATGGAAGAATTTACATCCGGAACCGCAAGCCGGAGCCCGAGCCGTTTGCTTTCCGCAATATATCTGGCAACCTTATTGGAAGAATCCAAAACGGAGGTGAGAAGCGCCGCCATAAACTGCGCGGGATAATAGCATTTAAGATACGCCGTTCTGTATGCCACAAGAGAATAGCAGGCAGCATGGGATTTATTAAAAGCGTATTTTGCAAATTCAGAGATCTGATCAAAGATGGAATTGGCAATTTCGGTATCGATCTGATTTTCAGCGCAGCCGGCAAGAAAATTTTTGCGTTCCGCCTCCATAACGTCTTTTTTCTTTTTGCTCATTGCGCGGCGCACCACATCCGCTCTGCCGTATGAATAACCGGCAAGGGAACGCAGAATCTGCATAACCTGCTCCTGATAGACGATACAGCCGAACGTATCCTCCAAAATGGGCTTTAGCTGCGGCAAAGCGTAGCGCACCTTTTCAGGATGATGCGAATTTTCAACAAACAGATCAATCTGCTTGGCGGGGCCGGGTCTGTACAGCGAATTGGCGGCGATCAGATGCTCTAATTTTGTGGGTTTCAGATTCATCAGCATCTGTTTCATGCCGCTGGATTCAAACTGAAAAATGCCTTCCGTCTGCCCGCGTGAAAATAATTTATACACTTTCGGATCTTCTAAGGAAATCTCATTGATATCGATCCCCACGGCTTTGGACGCGTCATCGATCACAGTAAGCGTTCTGAGGCCGAGAAAATCCATTTTCAGCAGGCCGAGTTCCTCCAGTTCCGTCATGATATACTGTGTGACGACCAATCCGTCATTCGTTGCGAGCGGAACATAGGACGACACGGGATCATGTGTGATCACAACGCCGGCGGCGTGCGTGGACGTGTTGCGGGGCATGCCCTCCACTTTACGCGCAGTCTCGATCAGTTCGTCTACGCGGGGATCCTGCGCCATGAGTTCGCGCAGTTTGGTGGATTTGCTCACCGCATCTTCAACAGTGATCTTAAACTCATTCGGCACGAGTTTGGCAACGGTGTCCACAGCGGCGTAAGACATTCCCATGACCCTGCCGACATCACGGATCGCCGCCTTGGTTTTCAGTGTGCCGAACGTTACGATCTGGGCAACGTGATCCGCGCCGTATTTTCGGGTAACATAATCAATAACCTCCTGCCGCCGCTCATAGCAGAAATCAATATCAAAATCCGGCATGGAAACACGTTCCGGATTCAAAAAGCGCTCAAAAAGGAGGTTATATTTCATGGGGTCAAGATCCGTTATGCCCATACAGTAAGCGGCAAGCGAGCCTGCGCCCGAGCCTCTGCCCGGGCCGACCGGTATGCCCTGACGCTTGGCAAAAGAAACGAAATCCGCCACAATTAAATAATAATCCGTATACCCCATTTTGTTTACAGTGTCCAGTTCATATTCCAGTCGGTCCGTATATTCCTTAGGAGGATCTGCGTATCTTTTTTGCAGCCCCTCATAGCAAAGGCGGCGGAAGTAATCAAAATGGCTGATTTTCTCTTCAATCTCAAAATAAGGCAGTTTGGTTTTGCCGAATTCAAAATCAAAATTACACCTTTTTGCGATCCGGGCGGTATTCTCCACCGCCTCAGGAAGTTCCGGAAACAGGTGTTTCATCTCCTCCTCCGATTTCAGGTAAAATTCCTGAGAATGGAATTCAAGGCCCGTATCCTCACCAAGCACATGGTTTGTGGCGATACAGATAAGCACCTGCTGGATCTTAGAATCCTCTTTATAGATATAATGCGTATCATTGGTTACAACAACGGGGATCCCGGTTTCTGCATAAAGGCGTTTGATCCCCTCAGCAACGATCTTTTGCTCTTTGATGCCGTGATCCTGAAGTTCCAGAAAATAATTGTCTTTCCCGAAAACATCACGGTACCGGAGCGCCGTGTTCTTTGCTTTTTCGTAATCCCGCTCAAGAAGTGCCTGCGGGATCTCGCCTGCAAGGCAGGCGGAAAGGCAGATCAGACCCTCGTGGTATTTTTCAAGAATATCGTGATCCACCCTTGGTTTATAATAGTAACCCTCTGTATAAGAAAGGGATACCAGTTTGATCAGATTTTTATATCCTGTTTCATTTTCACAAAGCAAGATCAGGTGATTATAATCCTTATCCAGCACCTTTTCCCTGTCAAACCGGGTTCGCGGGGCAACATAGACCTCGCAGCCGATAATCGGCTTGATCCCGTGCTTTTTACACGTTTTATAAAACGCCACGGCGCCGTACATATTGCCGTGATCGGTTATTGCAAGGGAAGTCATGCCCAACTCTTTTGCGCGCAGAACAAGCGGCTCGATGCGGCAGGCGCCGTCAAGCAGCGAATATTCGGTGTGCAGATGAAGATGGGTAAACATAACGATACTTCCTTAAATTATTACAAACAGTGCTCCAGCTCTTCCAGCGGTTCTCTGAACCGTTTTTGGCACTTAGGCAGTGCGCCGCTTTCAAGAGCGGAAGTGAACACGCTTTTTTTATAGTCATTTGAGATCTGATATTTGGAAACCGTTTCAATATACGCCTCGCGCTTATTCAGCGAATAACGCGCTGCGCCGCAGACTTCGATTTTTACCGGCACATTTGCGGCGGAGAGATCGCAAAATACATCCACACACAAAGAGCCGTTTGCGTAATGAATCAGATCATCCGTATTCTGAACCTCCTTGCCGTAAGTGACTGCAACGCTTTCAGCGGAAACAATATCAAAGAAATTCACCTTAAAATATCTTTTGGACGGGATCACAGAGAAATCGCCGGACACGGGAAAGATCGTAAACACGATGTGATCCCCGTTGGTTTCGATCTCAAACTTGGTTTCGGCAAAAGCGCCGTTTTCAAAGCCCATGGTTTCGCCGTCGTCCTCATACATCGTGAAACTGCCGTTGCCGGAAAGCGCAAGGATCTCCAGACCGTTCGGATTTTCCGCGCCGTTTGAGATATCATCTGTATCCAGCGGAAGGATCGCGCCCGCCTTGGCGAGAACGGGGAAATTTTCAATACCACGGAACATTTTAACAAATTTTCCGCCGGCATAGGATCTGCGGGTAAACAGATCTGTATATCTGCCCTCCGGCAGCCACACATTGACAGCGGCAAAACCGGTTTTCTTATCTGCCGGATCGGTGATGGGCGCGCAGATGAGTTCGCTGCCGAAATAATACTGATTTTTGCAGTGATAGGCATTCTCATCATCCGGGTACACGTAATACATCGGCTCGATCAGCGCACTGCCGTATTTATAGGTTTTGTAATTCATGGTATAGATATACGGAATAAGCCGGCGGCGCAGCCTTAACAGATCCACTGCGATATGGGATGCGGCATAGCCGTATTTCCATGGCTCCTTACCCATGAATTCATTGCTGGTGGAATGCAGGCGGTTTACCGGGCTGAACACGCCGAACTGCAGCCAGCGGACATAGAGCTCGTCATCTTTTTTACCGTGATGGTGACCGCCGATATCATGGCTCCACCATGTGTAGCCGATATTAGAAGCCGTTGCGGTGGAATACGGCTGAAAGCGAAGGCATTCCCACGTAATTGCCGCATCGCCGGAAAAGCCGAGGGGATACCTTTGGCTGCCTGCCTGCGCAAACCGGGAAAGGATCACGCCCCGTTTTCCGTTTCTGCAATTATCAAGATAGTGGTAATGATTGAGCGCCCAAAGCGGGTCCAAACCTTTGATGGAAGACTTTTTGCCCTGCTGCCAGTCTATCCACCAGAAATCCACGCCCTCTTCCTCATATTTATGGTGAATAAGGTCAAAATACGCCTCCATATATCTGGGATCGGCGCAGTCAAACGGAATTTTCTTTTTTGTTTTGGGATCCACACCCATATAGCGGGCAAACTCCTCATACATATCCTCAAAGAAACGAACGCCGTCCGCCGGATGCAGATTTACGGTGATTTTCAGATTCTGCGCCTTGAGCCACTGCAAAAATTCTTTATAATCCGGAAAAAGATGCGTGTTCCAGCTGTAGCCGGTCCAGCCGCTTTTTATATCTGCGGGATCCGTACCCGGAACACCGGAAAACTCTTTCTTCAGATCTACCCAGTGCCAGTCCATATCAATCGTGGCAACGGTAAGCGGGATGCGTTCCTGCGCAAAGCGCTGCATCAGATCTATATATTCCTGCTGTGTATAAGCCTTATACCTGCTCCACCAGTTTCCAAACGCGAAACGCGGGATCAGCGGCACGCCGCCGGCAAGGCGCAGAAAATCACGCACTGCCGCGCGGTAATCATGACCGTAAACGAAAATATAAAGATCCTTTTCCTTATTTGCGCGCGGCGCTACCGTGCCGTCCGCATTCAGGACAAGAGAATCGGAGTCATCCAAAACAGCGGCGCCGGATCTGGAGACGATACCTTCTCCGAGCGGAATGGCGCCAACAGTGCCGTCCAGCGTTCTGTATGTACCCTTCAGATTGCCGGCATGCAGATCTTTAATTTTTTTACCGCCGGCAACGGCATATGCCACCCTACCGGTTTCACTTTCCACGCAAACGCCGTTCTGGCGGGTGCCGACTATCAAATAGCCGTCCTGCTTTTTGAATTTAAAAACAGGCGCATCAAAATTCCTGTTCCAAACCTCTTGCGTGGCGCAGTCCGTAAACACGCCGTTTTTGGAATATTCCACTCTATACAATCTTTCCGTGAGCACACTGACACGAACCCTGCCGTATACAACCGTGTTTTTTTCTGCCGTTTCAGACGAAAGATTCAGTGAAAATGATTTTTTGAAATCCATAATCGTTCCTCCGAAAAAAATAATTTAAAGGCTGTTTGCGATCTCTACGATTTTTTTCAGCCGGTGGTTCAGACCGCTTCTGCTTATGGGCGGAGAACACATACCGGCAAGTTCCGCCAGACTGGAATCCGGATTTTCATACCGTAATTCCGCCGCGCTTTCCAAACTTTCGCTCAGAAAGTTCTTGCCCTTTGCTTTCCAGATCTTTTCTATGGCGCTGATCTGAACGGCAACGGCGTTTACCATTTTATTGATATTTGCCGTTTCGCAGTTTGCCTGCCGGTTTGCCTTGTTTCTGAAATCCTTAAAGATCTTAATATTCATCATCTCAAACATAGCGCCTGACGCGCCCATCATATACAGGCAGTTTTCAATGGATTCACTCTCCTTAAAATAGACAACATTATAGCCCTTTCTGTTTGTGTGCTTGGGGCTGAGTTCCATTTCCTGCAGAAGCGTGAACAGGCTTTTGGACAGGTTGTAATACGGCACGGAAAACTCCAGATGATAATCTTTTTTCGGATCCGAAAGCGTGCCGCAGGCAAGGAAAACGCCTGCAAGAAACGCCTTTCCGCAATCCTCACACCGGAAATTCGTGTGATCGATCTTAAGGCTTCCGACCCCGTCGTGCCCAAAACTTCTGAATAATTTTTGAGCATCTGTTTTGGATGAAACAGATGCCGTAAAATTTCTGCCGCGCGGCGAAACATCCACACGCGCGTCCATATTAAAGATCTCTTTTAAAAGAGACTGAAACAAACGGGCGGTTGGCTCATTTTCCGTTTGGAGGGAAACGCTGCTTTCTGAAAAACTTTTGCCAAACAGCGAAAGCCCGTAAAGCAGCGCCCTTTTGCAGCACGACCGCTCATATTCGGTTTTTACAAGTTCGTTTTTGACCTGCGTGGAAAAAGACATACTGCTCTCACCGCCCCTGCATAATAGTAGATTCAAAAGTTTTAACTTCTTGCGATATCCCTGTGGTTTACGGAAACGTTATCCCACTTTTTTTCAAAATGCTCTTTGAGCGCCTCTGCAATTGCAACGGAGCGGTGGTTGCCGCCCGTGCAGCCGATTGCAAAAACGATCTGGCTTTTGCCCTCTTTGATATAAAGGGGATTTAAAAAATCCAGCAGATCGATCAGCTTGTTTAAGAGTTCTTTGGATTCGCTGAAAGAAAAAACATAATCGCGCACTTCCGGATCCAGACCGGTTTTATTGCGCAGATTCTCTACCCAATACGGATTGGGCAGGCAGCGCACGTCGATAACAAAATCCGCCTCGCTTGGGATACCGTGCTTAAAACCGAAAGACTCCACATGGATATTCATGATATCCTTATCATCGCCGACCAAAATCTGCGTAAGTCTCGTTCTTAACTGATTGCCCGTAAGATCCGAACTGTCTATCACAAAATCCGCTCTGGAACGCAGCGGCGTCATGATCTCTCTTTCATAAGAAAGCGCCTGCGCGATATCGCCGTTAAAGCGGTCTGCATACGGGTGTTTTCTTCTTGTTAATTTATAGCGTTTGAGCGCAATATGCGTTTTGATATCCAGATAGACCACTTTGACTTCATAGCCGTAATTTTCAAGATGATCCAGAATATCTAAAACGCCGTCAAAATTTTCCGTTGAACGGATATCCATAACGATAGCGACTTTGCTTTCCTTTTGCTTTGAGATCAGCTCCAGAAAAGTGGAAAGCAGTTCCGGCGGCATATTATCTATGCAGTAATAGCCTATATCTTCCATAAAGCCGATTGCCGTGGATTTCCCGGCGCCGGAAAGACCGGTTATGATTACAAGTTCTTTTACTTTATTAGCCATTATTCCGTTACCCTTATCTCCATTTCAAGTTTTACGCCTTTTTTCTTATACACCGTATCGCTGCAATATTTGCAGAGATCCAACACATCCTTACACGTTGCGCCGCCTTTGTTGATCACGAAACCGGCGTGTTTTTCGCTTACCTGCGCGCCGCCTACCGTTTTGCCCTTTAGGCCGCATTCCTCGATCAACGAACCGGCAAAATGCCCCGGGGGGCGTTTAAAAGTGGATCCTGCGCTGGGATATTCCAGCGGCTGCTTTGCACGCCTGCGCGCAAGCAGATCCTGCATTTTTGCCCTGATCTCGTTTGGATCTCCCTTTTTGAGTTTAACATAGATGCCCGTTATCGTGCAGCCGTTTTCGTAATATGCGGAATGTCTGTAGGAAAGCCCGATCGCGTCGCCCTCCAGCGAGCCTGCAACGCCGCTTTGATCAATATGATCGCACCTAAAAAGCACATCTTTCATCTCTCCGCCGTAGGCACCGGCATTCATAAAAGCAGCGCCGCCGCACGAACCGGGAATGCCGTAAGCAAATTCCAGACCGGAAAGCGAGTGCTCCAGCGCAAAACGGCAAAGTTTCATAAGAGAAGCGCCGCTCTGGGCAAAGATCACGTCTTCCCCGGCAAGTTTCACCTCTGAGAAATCGTTTGAAAAGCAGATCACGCAGGCATGAATACCACTGTCTGAAACCAGCAGGTTTGAGCCGTTACCGATCGGGATAAACCGTATGCCGTTTTCAGCGCAAAAGCGTATCACGCCCTGCGCCTGCGCCTGCGATGCGGGAAAAACGATCACCCTGGCATTGCCGCCGATTTTAAAGGTGGTGTGCGCGCACATAGGCTCATTTTCCTTATATTTTATTTTCGTTTCTTTTAAATAATTGATTAACTGTTCCAAAAGATCACCGTTATTTGGCGGAAGCAAGAAGGGACGCGCCGATAATACCGGCGTCGTTTCCAAGCTCCGCTTTCATGATGTGCGTCTGAATTTTACTGTGGATAGAATACCGTTCCGCCTGCACGAATCTTCTGAGCGGTTTCATCAGTGTTTCGCCCTCGTTACAGATACCGCCGCCTACGCAGATGATCTCCGGCTGAAGCGCATTTACAATATTGATCAGGCCGCACGCTACATATTTTATGTAGTTGTCCACAACCTTGATTGCCGCGATATCGCCTTTGCGCATGGCGTCAAACGCGGTTCTGCCGCTGACTTTGCCCTCCTGCCTTGCAACCTCATGCATAATGGAATCGGGATTTTCCTCCATAGCTTTGCGCGTTTGGCGGATCAGCGCAGTGGCGGAGGCATACGCCTCCCAGCAGCCTTTTCTGCCGCAGGAACACGGTTCTCCATCCACCACAATAACCATATGACCGCACTCGCCGCCGGCGCAGTTTACACCCGTAACGATCTTTCCGTTTACGATAATGCCGGAGCCGACGCCCGTGCCGAGCGTTACGGCAACAAAGTTCTGCGAGCCGTTTCCGCAGCCTGCGTATGCCTCGCCCAGCGCGGCGCAGTTTGCGTCATTTTCAATATAGATCGGCAGATCGCCGAGCCGTTCTTTCAGCATTTCGCGCGCGGGCACATTATTAAAACCAAGGTTGTTGGCAAATTCGATAATACCATTCTCATTCACTGTGCCCGGTGTGCCGAGACCCACGGAAGAAATATCCGCAATGGTAAGCCCTGCTTTATCCATCGCCTCACGGCAGACCGCGGCAATATCATCAAAGATCTCCTCCGCCGAACGCGGAACGGCGGTTGGCGTTTTGCCGGTTGCAATTATATTATACTTGTCATCCACCACGGAGGCGACGATATTTGTGCCGCCCAAATCAATTCCGATATTATACATAATTTAACCTTTCCACCCGCTTTGAATTTTACTGCCGCGCGGCGGGTATGCGGGCAGCGATCAATAAATATATTAATAAAAATCTTTGCCGAATGAAATCTAAAAACAGGAAATTTTCATATATAATTAAGTAATCAGGAATTTTTCCAGATCTCCAGCTCTTTTTCGCACGGTTCAAAATCGTCCATACCAAGGCCGATCATCAGTTCCCTTGCCGCGTTATACCCCATTTTTTTCTGGCGGTTGTTCATTGCCGCGGTCTCAATAATCACGGCAAGGTTTCTGCCCGGGTTTACGGGAACGGTTATAACGGGAACTTTTACATCCAGGATTTTGGTATACTCATTATCAATACCCAGGCGGTCATACGCCTTGCCGGATTCCCAAGGCTCCAGGCAGATGACCATATTGATTTTTTCCGAATCCTTAACGGAACCCATGCCGAACAGGCGGCGCGCATTGATGATGCCGATACCGCGCAGTTCGATAAAATGCTTAATATTATTTGGAGAAGAACCGATCAGCGTATGCGCGTCTGTTCGTCTGATCTCCACAGCGTCATCCGCGATGAGGCGGTGGCCTCTTTTGATCAGTTCCACGGCGGTTTCGGATTTGCCCGCGCCGCTTTCGCCGATAATGAGCACACCTTCGCCGTACACTTCGCACAGCACGCCGTGACGGGTGATCCTGGGCGCAAGGCTGGTATTCAGGAATTGGATCAGATTTGCCAGAAACGGCGAAGTCTCCTCGCTGGTTCTGAGCAGAGGAACGCCATATTTTTCAAACTGCTTTTCAAAATGATCCGGCGTTTCCAGACCCCTTGTTACAACAGCGGCGGCAGGTTTCAGGCTGAGCCAGCTTTTCAGCGCGCCGATCTGTTGATCTTTGCTCATATTCTGCAAAAAGCCGAATTCCGTCCACCCGAGAATCTGGATCCTTTTGGGGTCAAAATAATCCTGATATCCGGTAAGAACGATACCGGGTCTATTTACCTCATTTGTTTCAATAAGGATCTCATTTGCATCCTTTGGCATATAGACCGTTTCAAGGCCATGCGCGTCTATCACTTTCTGCAGGGACACAGTATAATGCTCGGACATACAGACAGAACCTTCCTTTCCGATTTTCAGCCGGCAGGGCAAGAGCGCGCAGCCGCTGATTATGATATATCAATTCTATTATATAATAAAAAGCAAGCCTTTATCAACCTTTTATTAACAAAATCTATTAAAATATTGATTGAGATTTACAAACGCACGGATTTATGCTATAGTACTATCAACCCCTTATGGAGAAAAGGATGAAAAGATGAATACCGAACTGAAGATAGCCATAGGAACAGAGGCTTTTCCGCCAACGATTGACGGAATCAGCACCGTTGCGAAATGCTATGCGGACATCATAAATGATAAACTCGGCGAAGCGGTGATCGTAACGCCGAAAAATCCAAACCAGGAAGATTATAAATACAAATACAAGATCTACAGATACAAAAGCCTGTTTACATTCGGAGAAGGTTACCCCGTAGGGTGGCCTTTTAAGCGGCAGTTCAGCGAGGACATTATAGATATGAATTTTGATATTCTGCACTCACACTGCCCGATCGCCACAAGTTATTTTTTCAGGCGTGTTAACCGGATCAAACGCATTCCCCAAATTCTGACTTACCACACAAAATACGAATATGATTTTGATTTACGTATTCCCGGATACCCGCTGCGGCACAGGGCATACGGTTTTCTGCTAAACAATATAAAAAGCGCCGATGAAGTTTGGGTAACCAGCAAAGGCACTGCCGAATCCCTTAGAAAAGTGGGATACGAGGGCGATTATATCATTATGCCGAACGGCTGTGATCTGCCTATCAGCAGATTTACGCAGGACGATAAGGATATCATAAGGCGCAAGCACGGCATACCGGCGGGTGTGCCGATCCTGATCTTTGTGGGCAGGATGATGTGGTATAAAAATATAAGGCTGATCGTGGACGCCTGCGCAAGACTGAAAGCGATGGGATTTGATTTCCGGCTGCTGATGATCGGCATCGGGCCGGACGAAAACGCAATCAAAAAACATGTGCGCAAAACAGAACTGGACAACAAAATTCTTTTTACCGGCCAGATACTGGACAGAAATGAACTGCAGCTTTATTACAGCGCGGCAGATCTGCTTGTATTTCCATCTGTTTTTGACACAAACGGTTTGGTGGTGCGCGAGGCCGCCGCATCTGCCACAGCGGCACTGCTGGTAGAGGAATCCTGCGCCGCCGAAGGCATAAAAGACGGCAAAACCGGATTCTTATGCCGAGAGAACGCGGAATCCGTTGCCGAATCGGTACTTCAGATCTTTAAGAACCGCGGCAGACTGAAAGAAGTTGGGCTAAACGCGCAAAACGATATTTATATATCGTGGGACGAATCCATAAAAAACGCTTATGAAAGATACCGGATCGTGATAGATGATTTCTATTCCAAAGGAAAAGACAAATTGCCATATAAATATTAACAGCAAACAAACAGCGCCGTTTCGCAATTGCGAAACGGCGCTGTTTTGCACAAAAACAGAATACAAATACAGAAATCAGAGTTTGGAAATTTCCTCTATAAAAGCCGAGGCGGAATCAAATTCTTTATAAACCGAGGCAAAACGCACATAGGCAACCTCATCTATCTCCCTGAGTTTTTCCATGATCAGTTCGCCGATGCGGACACTGGTAACTTCCCTGTCTGTAGCGCTTTGAAGCGTTGCCTCAATCTCTGATATAGCGGTCTCCAGTTCCGTGGAAGTGACGGGCCTTTTTTCACAGGCGCGCAGCATGCCCTTAAGAACTTTATTGCGGTCAAACACCTCGCGGCTCTTATCTTTTTTGATTACGATGATGGGAACATCCTCAATGACCTCATATGTGGTAAACCGCTTGCCGCACTGCACACACTCGCGGCGGCGGCGGATTCTTTCATTTTCATCTGTTGGCCTTGAATCGATCACTTTGCTTTCTTCGCAGCCGCAAAACGGACATCTCATGCTTTTTACCCCCTCTGGAAGCATTTAACAAAAAGCATTATACCACAACATATAGAGAAATGCAAGTGTTTTTACTTTACACTATATCTTGTTACTGATTATGCTTTTTCAGGGCGCCTTGCCTGTTGTTGTATACGAACATCCAAACCGCCATGGCTATGATGATAAAATACCCCACAAAAGACCATACATCCGGGATATCGCCGAACACGAAGAATCCCACAACTGCGGCGAAAATGATCTGGGAATAATCATAAACGGAAATCTCCCGGCTGGGCGCATGCGTATACGCAGCCGTGATCGAAAACTGGCCGCCGGCGGCAAAAACGCCCGCCATGAGCAGCGCAAACCACTGAAATGCCGTCATATAATGATAATCAAAGATCAGATACGGAACGGTGAGCACACAGGAAAAAACAGAGAAGAACAGCACGATAAGTCTGCCGTTTTCCCCTTTTATGCCAAGCCAGCGAACGCACGTATAAGCGCCGCCCGCCGCCATTCCGCCGGCAAAGCCGGCGAGGGACGCCAAAAGATCCGCATTGCCGAAAGTGGGTTTTATAATGAACAGCGCGCCGATAAACGCAACGGCGATCGCGACCGCCTGTTTGGGCTTTACCTTTTCTTTAATAAACAGCGCGGAAAAAACCAGCGCGAAAAACGGGCTCATTTTATTGAGCATGGAGGCGTTGGACAGTTCGATCTTATCCAGCGCGTAAAAATTGCCGAATATACCCGCAAGGCCCGCGGCGGAACGAATCAGCAGGTATTTCAAACTGCCTTTTTTGGGTTTGAAAGAATCCCCGGCTTTTACCATGGCGGCAAAAGCGAAGATCATGGCAACAAAATTTCTGAAAAACACCTTTTGCATGGTGGGCAGATCGCCGGCAAGGCGCACAAAAGTGTTCATCCCCGTAAAACTGAGCGCAGAGAGAATGATGAAGATCACGCCTTTGGTTTTACTGCTTAAACTACTAAACTTTGAAAACATGGATATCCCTCAAAACAAACAGCGGAGGAGATCCTCCGCCGTTAAAATTTATTATTGAGCAAGAATTTTTTCAGCCGCTGCAAGGCGAACGCAGACACAAAGAAGTTCTGCTGCCGTATCCAGTTCATCCAGCGGCGGATAGGTGGGCGCTATACGGATATTGCGATTATTCGGGTCTTTTCCGTAAGGGAATGTTGCGCCAACGGTTGTTAGAACAACGCCTGCCTCCTTGCAGAGTTCGCCCACTCTTTTCGCGCAGCCGTCCAGCACATCCAGGCTGATGAAGTAGCCGCCCCTTGGCTCCGTCCAGGACGCAATGCCAAGGCCGGCAAGTTCCTGATTCAGGTGTTTTAACACCATATCAAACTTGGGCTTTAAAATTGCCGCATGCTTTTTCATATGCGCAAGAATGCCGTTGACATCCTTGAAAAATTCCACATGGCGGTGCTGATTCATCTTATCATAACTGATCGTCTGGGCATTCAGGCGTTTTTTGATTGCCTTGATATTGTTATCGCTTGCCGCAAGGGCGGAAACACCTGCGCCGGGGAACGTGATCTTTGAAGTTGAGCAAACTTCTATGACCATATCCTCGTTGCCGTATTCGGGCAGAAGATCAAATATGTTGAGAAGTTTATCACCGTCCTCAACGATATCGTGCACCATATAGGCGTTATCCCAGATCACCCGAAAATCCTTTGCCGCCGGCCGAAGCGCCGCAATTCTGCGAACAACAGCATCGCTGTAAGTGATGCCTTGCGGATTGGAATATTTGGGCACACAGAACATGCCTTTCACGCTTGGGTCTTTGACCGCTTCCTCAACCGCGTCCATATCCGGGCCGTCTGCTTTCATCTCTATATTGATCATTTCAATGCCAAAGTGCTCTAAAATCGTAAAATGGCGGTCATATCCCGGAACGGGGCAAAGGAACTTAACGCTGTTCAGCCTGCACCACGGGGTATCGCCCGCGCCGTGTGTAAAGCACTGTGCGATATAATCAAACATCAGCGTAAGACTTGCGTTGGGGCCCACGATCACATTTTCCGGCTTTACCTGCATCAGATCCGCAAAGAGTTTTTTGCAGGCGGGAGTGCCGTCCATCATACCGTAATTTCTGAGATCAACGCCGTTTTCCGTATAATCCGAAACCGCATTCAGTTCATTTGAAAGATCCAGCTGATCGGAACCGGGCTTACCCCTGCTCATATCCAGTTTCAGGTTTTTTGCCTTGAAATCGTTATATCTTTTTTCGAGTTCTGCTTTTTCCGCCTGAAGTTCGGCGGCAGTCATATCTGCATAAGGTTTTTTCATTCTAACGCCCTCCTTAACAAAATCACTGTGCTATTTTACCACTTTTACAATGCCTTTTCAATATATAAAATCATTAGAAAACAGGGCGCAAAGCAGTTGAAAATTATAAAATATGCAACACATTCAGCACGCCGGCTCAAGAAACCACTTGGTTTCCTCCAAAAAAAGATAAGTCAGCCTGCCCTCCACCGAACAGGTATATCGGATCCCGGCGCCGCCGCTTTTCAGGGACGCTGCCGGGCGGATATCGCGCACGCGGTCCACCTCAAATTTTTCATCCCCTATTTTCACGGCAAGCGGGATGATCCTGCCGTCCGTATCAAACCTTGCAAATACCTCTACATACTGTTTCATTTTTTACGCTCCTTTGTATTCTTTAAAATACCCTTCCGGATGGATGGTATGATCATCATGCGGATTAAAATGGCTCAGATCTTTGGCGGCAAGCAGTGACGCACGCTGCACCGCGTAATTCCCGAACCGGCGGCGGATATCATCCAGCGCCGTTTCCAGTTTTTCCAGTTTTTCATGCTTTTCCACACTGCCGCCGAGATCAAACTGCAAAAACTCGCTGCCGAAATCAGACACCGTAACCCCGATGCTGCGAAGCGGCCGTTCCCAGTTATAGTTTGCCCTGAAAAGCGCCATGGCGGCGGAGAGAATCTCTGAAGAGACATCCGTATACATTTTCATTTTAGCCTGGCGGGTAAATCTTCTGAGTTCGCAGTCCCTGACCGATATGGAAACGCCCCTTCCTTTTACACCGTGTTCCCTGAGACGCCTGGCAACGCTTTCCGCAAGAACGGTCATCACCGTTTTTACATCCCTGTCGTTCACCATATCGCGCGGCGTGGTAGTGGAGTTGCCGATGCTTTTAACCGCCTGCTCATCTTCCATATCACAGACCGGTGCGGCATCCAGCCCGTTTGCGAAAGTATAGAGCACCTCGCCGTTTTTGCCGAACACCGATCTCAAAAAATCAAGGCCCGATTCCGCCAGTTCGCCAACGGTATAAATGCCGTAAGAATTGAGTTTTCTTTTGGTTGCCGGACCGACGAACAAAAGATCCGAACACGGGCTTTTCCACACGATATCCTTATAATTTTCGCGGCTGATCACGGTAACGGCGTCCGGCTTTTTATAATCCGAGCCGAATTTGGCAAAGATCTTGTTCCAGGAAACGCCTACGCTTACGGTGATTCCGAGTTCATACTTTACACGCCGGCGTATCTCCTGCGCAATGGCGGCGGGACTTTGCTGAGAACCCGTAACATCAATCCAGTTTTCATCCAGACCAAACGGCTCGATCTGGCGCGAATAATCCCGGTAAATATTGCGCGCCATTTTTGAAAAGCGCACGTAAAGCGGAAAATTCGGCGGCATCACAACAAGATCCGGGCACTTTTGCCTTGCCTGCCACAAAGGCTCGCCCGTGGAAACGCCGTAACGCGCGGCGATTTCATTTTTTGTAAGCACGATACCGTGCCGCGCCTCCTCGCTGCCGCCGACGGCAACCGGCTTATCGCGTATTTCCGGATGATGCAGGCACTCCACGGAAGCATAAAATTTATTGCAGTCTATATGAAGAATTGCGCGGTCCAAAAGATCCTCATCTCCGTTTCGAACATTTGTTTCATTATATATCCTTTATGCACGAATGTCAACCTTAAGAGAACAAACTTTTCTAAACAAAAAAGGAAAACGCCGAAGTTCTAAACAGCGGACGTTCATGAACCAGGAACAAATCCCTTTCCCCCTGCCGAACCGACGCGCTTGACTGCGGCGCGCAAATCATTTATACTGTTACATAGATTAGAGTTAAACAGAACTAACTGAATAAAATTTAAAGAGGTTTAGCCAATGGCGGTATGCGATATTGCAGGACTTAGAGTAAATATAAAGAATATGACGGGCAGAACGGGAAAACAGGCGCAGCCATATCTTTCTGCGGATCAGAACGAAGAGACGGCGGATATTGTGATAGACGTTTCGCCCCAGCGCGTGGAGGCGGCAAAAAAAGAGCACCCCGAACTCAACAGCGATGACTGGGAATACATGCTGACAGGTCAGGATTTTTACACGGCGCTGATCGAACATGACGGAATCCTGCTGCACTCCTCCTGCATTGCGGTGGACGGTGTTGCCTATGCGTTTTCGGCGGACAGCGGCACAGGGAAATCCACACACACCTCGCTTTGGCTCAAGCACTTCGGCAAACGCGCGCATATGGTAAACGACGATAAACCCGCCCTGCGGATCATTGACGGCAAAGTTTATGCCTGCGGCACGCCGTGGAGCGGAAAATATGATTACTCCACGCCGGAACTGGTGCCGCTTGCGGGCATCTGCTTTTTGGAAAGGAGCAAAGAAAACCACATAGAAAAAGCGGACACCTCAAAGGCGATATATAATATTTTTGCGCAGACTGTAAGGAAGATCGGCGCCCAAAAGATGGAAAAACTTTTGGATGTGCTGGACAGGATCTTTAAACTGGTGCCCATATGGCAACTTGGCTGCAACATCAGCGACGAGGCTGTTTTGACCTCCTACAACGCCATGAAACCGAAAGAATAAAATTATCTTTTTTCCAATGGAGTCTTGTAAAAAAGTATTGACTTTTTCGGTGCACAAGAGCTATATTGGGGGGCAAAGGGGGGGCATATGTATGATCGGCATTATCATAACAGGCGTATTATGCGTGGTATGCCTTATACTTTCCGTGATCCTCTTAAGCGGTAACGGCGCATGGCTCATTGCCGGGTACAACACCGCTCCATACGAGGAAAAAGAGAAATACGATGACGAAAAAATGAGCAGAGCAACAGGCGTTCTGATGCTGTTTGCCGCCGTCTTAGTAGTAGGCCTCGGCGCTGCCGGATACTTTGTTGAAACCGGAAAAATGCAGGAAAAGTTCATGCTGCTACCTGCGGCAGTTTTCATTCTTTTGCTTTTTGCGGGCATAGTTATTTTATCAGTCTATATAAATAAAAAATGCAAAAAATAGTGTAAATCAATCAAAAAGCGGAAAGGCGATTTAAATGCCTTTCCGCTTTTTTTGATTTTATGCATTTATACGATCAGCAAACCGATACGGTAAACTATGAAAGTTACGACCCAGGCGACTGCAAGTTGGAAAACGGCAGTAAAGCCCATCCAAGCCCAGCTGTTGGACTCCTTGCGGATCGTTGCGAGCGCGGCTGCGCACGGAATATAGAGCAGGCAAAACACCATTAAGCAAAAGGCGTTGAGCGTGCCAAAACCAATGCCGGAGAGTGCTGTGGAAAACGCATCCATACCCGCGGCAGAACTTGCGTTTACAATGCCGAAAAGCACTGCGCAGCTGGAAACAACAACTTCCTTTGCCGAGATACCGGCGATAAGCGCAACGACGATCTGCCAGAATCCGAGCCCGATCGGCGCAAACACGGGAACGAGCCATTTGCCGATCACGGCGCCGAAACTGTTTGACGTATCCTGCGCAAAACCGGACGGGCCGAAATTCAGCAGAGCCCAAATAATGATGGTTGCGATAAAAATGGTGGAACCGGCTTTGCCGAGGTAATCTTTTATCTTTTCCCACACATAGATGCCGACGGTGCGCGCGTCCGGCATTTTATATTCCGGGAGTTCTATGATGAGGTAATTTTCACTCTTTTTCCGGTCTATCAGATGGATGACGGCGGAAACAAGGATTGCGACCACGATACCGATCAGATACATGGAATAGGCAACGATCATGGCGTGATCGCCGAAAAACATCTCTGAAAACAGAATATAGATCGTAAGCCGCGCATTACAGCTCATAAACGGCGTAACCAGCATAACCTTATAGCGATCCCGCTTATTTTCCAGCGCACGGGACGCCATAATGGCGGGAACCGTGCAGCCGAAACCGAGGAGCATGGGGATGAACGCCTTGCCGGAAAGGCCGAGTTTGCTCATTACGCCCTCCATAACATAGGCAACTCGCGCCATATAACCGCTGTCCTCCAGCAGCGCAAGGCACAAAAACAGGATCAGTATATTGGGCAGGAACGTGATGATCGTTCCCACACCGGCAATGATGCCGTCCACCACAAGCGAAGTGACGATATCGCCCGCATGGATGGCGGCAAGACCGGCAGTGGCGGCATTGGAGATCAGATCGATCCCGATCTCAAAGTAGCCTTTGATCCAGTCCCCCACCGTAAACGTAAGAAAAAAGATGACCGCCATGATGCAGAGAAAAACGGGGATCCCCCAGATCTTGCTTGTCAGGACCTTATCCACTTTTTCCGTAAAAATATCCTGGCGCTCCTTGTGCAGAAGAACTTCATCTATGATCTCGCTGATAAAATCATATTTCTGGTTGATGATATCCGATTCGTAACTGCGGTCTATGACCTGCGGCAGATCTACCGGATATTTTTCGGTTATCTCTTTATCTTTTTCCAAAAGTTTAATGGCGTGCCAGCGGTAATTTTTCAGATCCGGATAGCGTTTTTTCAGTTCCGGAATGATCCAGTCTATTTTATCCTCAATAGAATCCGCATACACCATTGTATACTCGGAATGATGATCATGCTTATGATGGGAACTTGAGGCATGATTATGTATCAGGCGGTCCGGCGCGGTTGCGCCTTTATGATGCACGGCGGCATGCAAAAGCACATCCAGACCGCGGCGCTTTCTTGCCGAAACGGGCACAACAGGTATGCCAAGCATCTCCGGCAGGCGGTGAAGATCAATCTCCATGCCGCGTTTTTCCACAATATCCATCATATTGAGGGCAAGGACCACGGGCTTGCCGAGTTCCAGCAGCTGCAGCGTAAGATAAAGGCTGCGCTCCAATGCGGAGGCGTCCGCAACGTTGATGATCACATCCACCTCATCGCTCAAAATGAAATTCCGTGAAACCGTCTCTTCCATTGTATAGGAAGTCAGGCTGTAGGTGCCCGGCAGATCCACCAGGTGAATATCCATATCGTGCGCCTTGATCGCGCCCTCCACCTTTTCAACCGTTACGCCGGGCCAGTTTGCCACCTTTAAATTTGCGCCCGTATAGGCGTTAAAAAGCGTTGTTTTGCCGCAATTGGGGTTTCCGATAAAACCGATCGTCATTTCTCCGCTCATTCCGCTCGCCTCACTTCTATATTTTTCGTTATGTTATAGCCGAGCGCAAAACGCGTGCCCCTGAGTTTTATGATCAGGATGCCTCTGCCCTTTCTGTTTATAACGGAAACAGGCGTATCCTTTGTCATTCCCAGCGCCTCCAGCCGGCGTTCCATCTGAAACGGCAGGCTGATCCGCTCAACAATGCAGACATCCCCTATTTTAGCATCTTTCAGCAGCATAAAGCTGCGCACCTCCCTCAGATTTTGCTAAAAACAGATATCAAATTCAATTTATGATGATCCATGGTGAAACTCTATTTAATTAATTTATATAAGTTCCAACCGTTTATAGTCTACATAGTATTCAAAAAACAGTCAAGCCCGTTTAAAAAGGAAAGCGCGTTTCTTATGCACAAACCGGCTGATCCGGAAACTGTGTCTGAACGCGCTTTCTTATTTATTTAAAATACATATAATACTGGCATTTGATCATACCGTTATACAGTTTGCGGCGTTTATCCGCCCTTCTGCCGAAATATTTTTCGAATTCTTCATCCGGCGAGATGATCCCGTAACTCCAGCCGCGGCGGCGGTCAAATTTGCCGCCCATGATCCGATAGATCTTTTCCGCGGCGGAAAGATCCAGCATTCTTTCCCCATACGGCGGATTCGTAACCAACGTGCCCGTTTCGCTTGACGGCACAAAATCCTTTATATCCTTAGTTTCCAGGCGCAGAAAAGAAGAAACGCCGGCATGTTTGGCGTTTTGGGCGGTCAGTTCCACACAATCGCGTGCGAGATCGCTGCCGAACGCAACAAAATCCGTATCCTTTTTTACAAGGCTGTTTGCCCGTTCACGCTCTTCCTTCCATATTCTATCATCAAAAAGCCCCCATTTTTGCGCGGCGAAATCCCTGCTGATCCCGGGCGCAATATGGTTTGCCAGCATCGCACCCTCCACCAGAATGGTTCCGCTGCCGCAAAAGGGGTCATACAACGTGTGATAATGGCGCAGTTTGGAAAGTGAACACAGCGCGGCGGCAAGTGTTTCCCGTATCGGCGCGTCATTTGCCTGCGAGCGGTATCCCCGCTTATGAAGCCCGGCGCCGGAGGTATCCAGCATAATGACCGCTTCATCCTTAAGGATGGAAAACTGGATCTGATGAACGGCGCCGCTCTCCGGAAGCCACGAGACCGAATAATCCTCTGCCAAACTATCCGCAACGGCTTTTTTGATGATCTTCTGGCAGTCCGGCACGGAATGCAGCGCCGAGGAAACGCAGTGTCCCTTTACGGGAAACGCGTCATTCACGCCGATAAAATCGCTCCAGTTGAGCAGTTTAACGCCGTCAAACAATTCGGTAAAGGACTCCGCTTTAAATCGATCCATAACGATGAGTATTCTTTCCGCAAAACGGCAGCAGATATTCGCGCGGGCAAGAATATCCTCCCCGCCTTCAAAAAACACCCTGCCGTTTTCCGCCGCAACATTCTGCGCGCCCATGGATCGGAGATCTTCTGCAACAAGCCCCTCCAGCCCAAAAAGGCACGGGGCAACCATATAAAGATACATAAAAATCCTTTTCTTTAAATTTCTGCCGAGGCATGACGGGTAACGTGGCAGCCGATATTGACCGCCACCGGAAGCCCGGCAATATGGGTGGGATAGGTTTCTATATTGACGGCCAGCGCCGTTGTCTGCCCGCCGAATCCCTGCGGACCGATATTCAGGGCATTGATCTGATTCAGCATCTCTTTTTCCATGCCGGCATAAAGCACATTCGGATTCCGTTTGGAAACACTGCGGCAAAGCGCTTTTTTTGCAAGCAGAGCGCTGTATTCAAAATCGCCGCCGATGCCGACGCCGACAACGACCGGCGGGCAGGGATTGGAACCCGCCTTTTTTACCGTATCCACAACAAAGCCGATAATATCTTCCTGTTTGGCGCTGGGGGTAAACATTCTGAGCGCACTCATATTCTCGCTGCCAAAACCTTTGGGCGCAGCGGTGATGAGGATCTTATCGCCCGGCACAATACGGGTATGTAAAACAGCAGGGGTATTATCGTTTGTGTTAACACGATCAAAAAACGGATCGCGCACAACGGATTTTCGCAACAGCCCGTCCGTATACCCTTCGGCTACGCCGCGGTTTACAGCGTCTTCAAAATTTTCCCCGGAAATATGCACATCCTGCCCGATCTCGGCAAAGATCACCGCCATGCCCGTATCCTGGCAGACGGGTATATCCAGCTGCGCGGCGGCATCTATATTTGCCTGAAGATCCGAAAGCACGGCGCGCGCAGTATCCTTTTGCTCCGTTTTTTCACAGCAGGAAATGCACTGCACAAGATCCTCCGGCAGGATCTTATTGGCTTGAATCACAAGCGCTTTAACGGTTTTTGTAATACTGTCTGATGAAACTTCCCTCATAAAAACTCCTTATCTGCGGATTAAAAAACAAGCCGAGAAAGTTCCCGGCTTACTTATTGCATAGAAATGTTGAATTTGCAGAAACCAAGCACCCGTATCAGTTACCGGAGCCGGATATATCGTAAAACACGATCTCATCGGATTTTACATAGCCTTTTTCACGCGCTTTCTGCTCTATATAAGCATCGCGGTCGTCCGAATCCAAGATCTCCTCCAGTTCGGCATTTTCCTCTTTTTGATCCGCAAGCTGCTGTGTATAAGCCGCCTCCTGATTTTTGAGCCGGTTGATATCCGCCATTTGGGATACGATGGCAACAGCGCAGCCGAAAAACATCACAACAAGCAGCACGGAAACCACAGAAAGGCGCACTTTTCTGTTTTTAACCAACAGGTTTATCCACTTTTTCATTCTTCTCACCCGATTTTTTACCTTTGGCTTTGCGCTTTTTGCGTAAAGGCTTTTTGCTTAACATAAACACATTATAATACAGCCGCTTTGGTAATTGCAATAGTTTTTTGATACAATTCACAAATTTTTTTATTATTTTCCGCAGGAAAGCGGCTACACCGCTTTGCATACGGTGGGTTAAGCGAAACAAGGTAAAGACATATACAAGCAAACCGAGAAAATAAGCTGTAAAGTACATTGCCCTTACAATTCCGTTATTATAACCGAGCAGCAGAATGAAAAAAACGAACGCATAAACGGCAAAAAACAGAAAATCAAGAAGAAAAGACGCCGCTTTATTTTTAAAAACAAAGCGCAAAAAGCGGAAAAAATCATAAACGATGCCCATTACAAATCCGTATATCAGAAACGCCAGCGCGTAATCAGGCACCGAAAAGCCTCTTGAAAATATTTTTCTCCTTTGAAGTTTTACTGCTATAGATAAGCGCCGTTACCTCGCCGCTGATATCAAGAATTCCGTTTGCGATATTCAGTTCCTCCACATGCAGGCCGGAGCCGCTTACACTGAGGCAGCCGTAATCCGTATAGGCGGTAACGCTTTCTTCATCAAACGCGCCGATATCGGTTACGCCTGTCAGTTTCAGACCGCGCCGGTTTTCAAGGTGAAGGCTGTGGGGCTTTTTGCTGAATTTATCTTCCATATATATCACCGTTAAAATATATGAAAGGCAAAACAAAAAAATGAATAATTCAGATCTGTTTATACATTTTGGCAGCATCCTCTTTCAGAGCGTGCTCACTGACTTCCAGCACTTCGTAAACTTTGGGCACCGCGCCCATATTTACGGTTATTTTATCCCCGGTTTTCACGTCATAAGACGCGCGTTGCACTTTGCCGTTTACCGCTATTTTGCCGGCGTCGCACGCCTCGTTGGCAACCGTGCGGCGTTTGATGATTCTGGAAACTTTTAAATACTTATCAAGCCTCATAACAATACGATCCTTTACAGAATGAAACGAAAAAAAATCAGCCGCCACAAGGGCGGCATGAATTTCAGATTATTTTACGGCGTTCTTAAGAGCCGCGCCTGCCTTAAAGGAAGGAACTTTGGAAGCGGGAATGGAGATTGCTTCGCCTGTGCGCGGATTTTTACCGGTGCGGGCTGCACGGGTCTTAACCTCAAAGGTGCCGAATCCTACAAGCGCCACTTTATCACCGTCAGCAAGCGCTTCTGTTACGGAATCGATAACAGCCTTAACTGCGGCTTCAGCGTCTTTTTTAGAAAGTTCTGCTTTTGCAGCAACTGCTGCTACAAGTTCTGTTTTGTTCATTTAAATTTCCTCCGTTTTCGCCTTTTCGGCAATTTTATTCTTTGCCTCATTCCATAAGGAATCCAAAACATCAATGGATGAAGATTTCATATCTATACCGCGCTCCCCGGCAAGCCGCTCAACCAAAAGATACCGGCTGATAAACTTATCCGTTGCGGCGGTAAGGGATTCCTCGCTGTCTGCCCCGATAAATCTTGAAACATTTACACAGGAAAACAGCACATCGCCGAACTCCTCATCAATATGATCTTTTACACCTTCGGACAAGGCATTTTTCAACTCATTAATCTCCTCCTGCAGTTTTTGAAAAGCCCCTTCTGCATTGCTCCAGTCAAAACCTGCCTTGGCTGCCTTTTGCTGCACTTTCTGCGCCCGCATCAACGCGGGAAACTCACGCGGCACTTTAAGCATGGATTCACTCTGCTTTTTTATGCCTTTTGTTTTCCGTTTGACTTCATCCCATCTGTCAAGCGCTTCTGCGCTGTTTGCCGCAGAACTGCCGCCAAACACATGGGGATGCCTTTCAACCAGTTTTTGGCAAAGCTCGTTTACAACATCGTTGAAATCAAAAGAACCCTTTTCACGTTCCATCTCACAATGGAGCATGATCTGAAGCAGCACATCACCGAGTTCCTCACGAAGGCCCTGCGTATCCTTTTTATTGATCGCTTCAATCGCCTCATAAGTTTCCTCTATAAAATTCTTTTTTATGGATTCGTGAGTCTGCTTCCTATCCCAAGGGCAGCCGCCGGGTGAACGCAAAACGGTGATCAGGCGAATAAGATCTTCCATAGTATAATGATCTTTGATTTCAAAATCGACCGACACCGTATCACCCCTAATTTGATTAATTTGTTCAAATTTATAATACTATAAATTACCATTAAAAGCAAGGGTTTAAGCCGTTTTTTTACAATGTTGTAAAATTTTTAATTCTGAAAATTCCACTGTTTTTGACACTATGATCAGGAATGTTAAAATTATAACGTAAATCAGACTGGATACGACAAAAGACGTAAATCCGTTATTAAATTCGAATAAAGCATTATAAGTGAATATGGTCAAAAAATAGGATAAAATACTGCATAGAAACGGCTTGAAGAGCATTTGAGCAAAGCTGTATTTTACGCCTGCATACTTTGAAAGAATATGCAGATTACACACAAGAATGACCGCATATGCGGCAATATCGGAAAATGCCGCGCCGTAAATATTGATCCGCGCATCGGAAACAAGCAGAAAATTCAGCCCGACGCGGATGACTGCCGCAATGATAAAGGACGGAATGCTCTTTGCCGCGCACCCGATTGCCTGAACGGAAAAAACAACAGCGCCGGAAAGGCAGAAAAAGAGCATGGTATAGCCGTAAAGTTTTACAAGATCAAAACAGCCGAGCACGATATCATAATTGGAGCCGCCGTACAGAATCTCCAGCAGTTCTTTTGCGTGCAGAGAAAGATAAAACCCGCCGGCAAAAGCGATGAGCGAAGTATATTTAAAAATACTGTTTATGAGCGAAGAAAGATAAACGCGCCGCCCGGATTCATATGCGGCGGTAAGCGCAGGAACGGCAGCAACGCCGAGCGCCATGGTAAAACCGGGAAACAGCATTTTCAGATCGTTGGCCGAGGAAAACAAGCCGTAAATATAAGTAACGGTATCACTTTCCGCGGTATTCCCGATCTTTAGGCACTGCTGATAGGCAAACCGGAGTTCCTGCTGATCGCAAAGTGAAAGGCAATACTGGATGGACGCGTTATCCAGAAAAGACGAAAGGCTCTGAATCAGAGTAGACAAAATAATGGGCAGACTGAAAGAGAGGATCTCTTTGATCTCAGGCGAAACAGAACCTTTTACAGCCGGATAGGCAGAAGCATATTTTACCCGCACATACGCCGAACAATAGATCCAGCAGAGCAGCGCACCAACCGCTGCGCCGCCCACTGCCGCGGCAGAAGTAAAAGGATAGATATAGGAAAGCGCCTGCTGCTCAGACGAGCAGACTGTTCCGAGCACCTGACCCGTTTCCAGATAAACGGTGTAAAGCGCACCCATAACATATTTGGAAAAGAGCAGCCCGAAGATCATTTTGAAAGCTGCCTCAATGATCTGCCCCACAGAAGTGGGCATCATATTCATATGCCCTTCGGCAAATGAACGGTTCAGCGCCGCGGCGGCGGAAAAAAACACAGCGGGCGCCATAGCGCAGATCGCGGGCACGCTTTTTGGCGAGGAAACCGCATTGGCATACGGCGTTGCCGCGAGGAGCATAAGCGCCGTGCCGGCCAGCCCCACACAAAAGAAGAGGATTGCGGCGCCTTTTTTTAATTTATAGACCTTTTCCGGATCTCCTTTTTCCCGGTATTTGCTGATCAAATGCGTCAGCGCGACCGGAAACGCACCCATAATAACGGCGTGAAGCGGCATATACAAATTATAGGCAGTATTAAAATAACCGCGGCCGGTGGCGCCGATAAAAGAAGTAAGCGGAATCTTATAAACAGCGCTTATGATCTTAACGATCACGGACGCCGCAAGCAGCAAAACGGCGGAATTGATATATTTTTGTTTGATATTGTTCAATAGAATCACCAAAAACAAAAAAGGCAGCGCCGGTTTTGCACTGCCTTTAAAATCTGACTGCTTTAATGATCCTGTTTTTGATCTGATCTTACATCTTGCTGTTCAGGCGTTTGTTCTTCCTTGACTTGCGAAAATTCCGCATGGATCTCACTGCCGGGATCATACGGCGCGCCGGACTTGACGGAAAGCTGAACCGCCCTGAAGAAATCCTTTGCCTGCTGCACAATCACGTCGTGCGCTTCCTTTGAAGCGGATTTCACTTCATTTTTAAATTCTTCGGCGCCTTTTTTAAGCTCTTGTGCGTCTTTATTTTTTGCTTCTTCCAGTTCGGCGGAAAGTGTTTCTGTTTTTTCCTTAAGCGCAGAGATATCGGCTACCGCGCAGGCGTATTCATTTTCATCCACCTCATTGCCGATATACGCCTCATACTGGAGCCTGCCGAATTTTTCATATGCCTTGGAAAGTTTGGATTTTGAATCCATATACTCTATTCTTTTTCTGGAAAGTTCAAGGTACATTGCGCCTTTTTTATTTAATGTTTCCGCAACGTTTTTGGTTTTGGAAAACATTTCCTCAAAATTTGTAAATTTCTGAGAACCGTTTTCAGTTTTAGCCATAATGATCACCACAGACTTCAATAAATTGAACAGCATAAATGCTGACGAAAGCCGTTTCAAAATGCGAAAGCAAATCTTGGGGCAATACAGAAAATAACAGAGCAAAACTACTTGCGGTTATCTTCTGCTGCATTTATTATATTACATTTTGAATAACAATGCAATACAAAATGTAATAAATCAAGCGTTGTTTAGGATTTCTTTATAAAAGTCGGATATTTTTTGCTTTCTGCGGAGTATTTCATCAAAATGCCCTATATATTCATATGGGTATTTATAGTTATAAATGCGCTCAATTTTTCCGTTCTGCGGATTTTTGAGCCTGGTAACGGCGCCGGCGCCAACCGCAAGCACCGTATGTGTTTCATCCATCATGAAAACATTATAAAGGCAGTCCCTGCCCGGCTTGCACCAACCGGCGTTTTCCAGATTGCCCACGGATTTGCCCTGCCGGTACATATAATACGGCCTGTAACCCGCGCCGGACAGAACCCGGCGGCTGTGATCCACCATTTGTGCGGCAAGATTTTTATCCGGCATGCCGTTTGCCGTCATAAACGCGCCTGTTTTCAGGCACAGTGTGTGCACCGTAATGTTGGAGGGTTGCAGCGCCAAAGCGGTCTGCATACTGTTTTGAAAGGAATCCAGCGTATCTTTCGGCAACCCGGCAATAAAATCCATATTGATATCATCAAAGCCGCATTTTACGGCAGTTTCATACGCGGCAAGCGTTTGGGCAGAGGTATGCCGCCTGCCGATTGCCTGCAGTACGCTGTCCTGAAAAGTTTGGGGATTGATGCTGATTCTGCCGACTCCGGCAGCCTTGAGTGTATTGAGTTTTTCCGCCGTTACGGTATCCGGTCTGCCCGCCTCAACGGTATATTCACGCAGGCAGGAAAGATCAAAATTTTTTTCAACCGCAAAAAGCACGCGCTTTAACTGCTGCGCAGAGAGCGTGGTGGGCGTGCCGCCGCCGAAATACACAGTTTCCAGGCGGAGACCAAGCGCGGCGGCATATTTTCCCGTTTCTTCCAGTTCTTTTTCGAGCAGGGAGAGATAATCCCCAAGAAGCGGCGCCGCACGTTCAATACTATGAGAGACAAACGAACAATATGAACATCTTGTGGGACAAAACGGGATGGAAACATAAAGCGAAAAGCTGTTGTTTTGCGAAAGGGAAATGATTTTATTTTCGCTTTCCGCCACATCACAAACAAGCGATATTTTCTCATCACTTACAAGGAACTTCTCTTTTAAGATCTTTTGGGCGTATTCTTCGGAACCTTTACGCACAAGGGAATGATAAAATTTAGCCGGGCGCACGCCGTAAAGTATGCCCCAGGGATAAGTATCACCCGTTGCCTCGGAAAGCACGCGGTAAAAAAGAACAGACAGGGTATTTTTCCTGTCTGCATCAGGAGACATCTGCACGCAGGCGCTGTGTTTTGCTCCGCACAGATCGGCAGTGACGGTAACCGTGCTGCCGTTTATACCCGTATACACGATCTTGTCATCCGTTTCATTCTGCGGCATATGTGAAAACATTTTGATTTTTTCATACGGAAAAAAGATTTCCGCAAGATTTTCCGTATCATAGGAAAAATTGTGATTTTCGTTAATCAGTATCATAATTTATCTCATAAAAGGGTTATTTGCTTTTTCAAAGGCAATGGTGGAAGTGCGGTCATGGCCGGGATAGACTTTGAGCGAATCCTCAAGCGTGGCAAGGCGCTTTAAGCTCTGCATGATCTCCTTGGACGATCCGCCGGGAAAATCCGTTCTGCCGCAGGAGCAGAAAAACAGCGTATCCCCGGTAAAGATGCAATCCTTCAGCAGATAACACACGCCGCCTTTGGTGTGGCCGGGCGTGGCAAGAACTTTGATCTGCGTTTCTCCCAGCATAAGGGACGAGCCCTCCGAAACGGTAAGATCCGGTGTGATTTTATCCTGCTTTATACCGAAAAATGCGGAAAGGCTGGCTTTGCCTGAGGAGAGCATTGCCGCGTCTTGCGCGCTGATCACCACTTTAGCGCCGTAATCCCGACTGATCGCGGCAACGCCGCCGATATGATCAAAATGGCCGTGCGTGAGCAGAATATATTCCAGTTTTGCGCTGCCTATAAAATCACGCATTTCCTTTGAATCATCGGTGCAGTCCACCAAAGCGCTCAAACCGCTTGCCTGATCCGTGATAAGATAACAATTGTTGCCGAGTTCGCCGAGCGTTATGGATTTAATTTGCGTCATAAAAGATTCCTTTCGGTCTGTCTGATTTAAAGTATAAAATGTGTTATTTCAGTTCGCGGCTATCCAGAAGGATCGTAACGGGGCCGTCATTTAAAAGCTCTACTTTCATATCGGCGCCGAAAACGCCGGTATCCACATGTGAAATACCGTTATTTTTTAATTGGGAAACAAAATATTCATAGAGTTTTTCTGCCTCCTGCGGCGGGGCGGACGGCGTAAAACTCGGCCGCCTGCCGTGCGTGCAGTCCGCGCACAGCGTAAACTGGGAGACAACAAGCATCTCTGCGCCGGTATCCAGCGCGGAGAGATTCATTTTGCCGTTTTCATCCTCAAAGATGCGCAGGTGAACGGTCTTGTTCACCAGTTTATCCGCCTCTTTTTTCTCATCGCCCGCCATAACGCCAAGCAGGATCAAAAAGCCGTTTTTACAAGAGCCGACGGTTTTGCCGCCCACCTTTACGCTTGCGTGAGAAACACGCTGTATAACTTCTTTCAAAGCGATTCACCGCCTTTTAAACATTGGTTCTTTCAATATGGTAAACGCCGTCTATCTTTCGGATGATCCGAACGATATTATCCAGGTGCTCTTTGCTGCTTACGGCAACCGTTAGCGTGGTAAGGCAGTTGCCGTCATGGATCGGGCGGGCGTTTATGGAATGTATCTTCACATGCATATTCATCAGGGTGCTCGTTATATCGAGAACGATACCATCCCTGTCGATCGCGTAAACATCAAGGGTAGACTGCGTTTCGATCTTAACGCTGTCGTCCCAATGGGCTTTGAGCCATCTTTCCGGCTCCGCGCAGTGCGCAAGATCACGCGGGACGTTTACGCAGTTTCTTCTGTGAATGGAAAGTCCGTGCCCTCTGGTTATAAAGCCGATGATTTCCTCACCGGGCAGCGGATTGCAGCAACGCGCCATTTTGATCAGGCAGTTATCGATTCCCTCCACGATCACACCGTTTGAGGACGCATTTCTGCGCGGGCGATCCAGCACGTTTGTGCCGTGGGGCTTTTCCGTCTCTTTTTCTTTCCAGTTTTTATTATACTCGTCCTTAATTCCGGGCATAAGGCGGTTGATCTGAATGCCGCCGTAACCCACCGCGGCATAAAATTCATCCACCTGCGCAAAATGCTGCTTTTCCGAGATTCGTTTGATGAACTCATCATATTTCGTGCCGCTGAGGCCGATCATGTTGCGGCGCAGTTCCCGCTTAACGGCAGTTTTGCCCTCTTCAATATTTTCCTCGCGCCGCTCCTTTTTGAACCAAGAGCGGATCTTGCTTCTTGCCTCGCCTGTTTTTACGATGGAAAGCCAATCCCGGCTTGGGCCTTTGCCCTGCTGATTCGTAGTCAGAATCTCGATTCGCTCGCCGGTCTTGATCTTATAATCCAAAGGAACGATGCGCCCGTCCACCTTGGCGCCGATCATTTTGTTGCCGACCGCGGAATGGATGGCATACGCGAAATCAATAACGGTGGAGCCGGTTGGAAGGCTCTTGATATCCCCTTTTGGAGTAAAGACATACACTTCCTCCACGGAAAGATCGCCTTTTATGCTGGCAACAAGATCCTCTGCCGTATCGGTAGACTCTCCCGTTTCGATCATTCTGTGGATCCAGGAGAGTTTTTCATCCATATCATCCTTGCCGCCCTTGCCGAGCTTATATTTCCAGTGCGCGGCAATACCGTACTCCGCCGTGCGGTGCATTTCCCAGGTGCGGATCTGGATCTCAAACGGGATACCGTCTTTGGAAAGCACGGTGGTGTGCAGAGACTGATACATATTGGGCTTGGGTGTGGAGATATAATCCTTGAATCTGCCGGGAATGGGCTTAAACATATCATGCACGATGCCAAGGGCATTATAGCAGTCGATCATCGTATCCACAATGATCCTTACAGCGTAGATATCGTAGATCTCTTCAAAGGATTTGCCTTTGATATAAACTTTTCGGAAAATGCCGTGAACGGATTTCACGCGCGAGGTGATCGTTGCGTTTTTGATCAGCGGCGTAATGCGTTCCTGAATCTGCGCTTTGATATCGTTTAAAAAGCGTTCGCCCTCTTCCTTTTTCATAGAGAGGTTATTTTCGATCTCCTTATAAGCAATCGGATCCAGATAACGCACGGCAAGATCTTCAAGTTCATCCTTGATGGCCCTAATACCGAGGCGGTGGGCTATGGGCGCGTAGATCTCCAGCGTTTCCAGGCTCTTTTCCCGCTGTTTATAATCCGGCATATACTGAAGCGTGCGCATATTATGAAGCCGGTCCGCCAGTTTTATAATGATAACGCGCACATCTTTATTCATGGCGATGAACATTTTTCGGATATTTTCCGCCTGCACTTCCTCTCTGGTGGAAAGCGGGATCTTACCGAGTTTAGTAACGCCGTCCACGAGCAGAGCGACCTCGTCACCAAAATGCTCTTTAATAAAATCGATGCTCACCTTTGTATCCTCCACCACATCGTGCAGCAGGGCGGAAATGATACACTCGTTATCCATACCGAAATTCAGAAGGATCTGCGCAACGGCGACCGGGTGCATGATATAAGGCTCGCCGGAGCGGCGTTTTTGATTCTGGTGCGCCTCTTTGGCGATATCATATGCCTGTTTGATTTTTTCGGAATCATACTGCGGATTTTGCTTTACCTTTTCAAAAAAAGCGGCAAAGCCGTCGTCAAAATCGCTCAATATTCAATCTTCCTTTCAGGTATTTAATGGTTTTTGTATCGGCAAGATCCACCTTGCCGGAAGTTTCACGCAATTTGATCTCTCCGTTTTCAAACGAGATCAGCGAACTTTCATAAAACGCTTTAAGCGCAAACATCATCTGGCCGTATGTTGCCCCACTCAGGGAAAAATAGAGGCTGTCCGCATCGGTGTAGATCTGCTTTCTTTTACGGATCGCCTTATATACGGCGGCGCAGACATCATGATCTGGATAGACGCTTTTTGCATTATTTTTTCCTGCAAGAAAAAGTTCATACTCTTCTTTTTGTGCAAAATAAGCGTCTTCATCCATACCGTGTTTTCGGATATCCACCGCCTGAACGGACAGATATTCGCGGCCGTTATACGGATTGACGCCGATCTTGACGGCGGCGTCTATCTTTTCCCCGGAAATATAGGGAAACTTTTCAGCCGGCGTGCCGAATTGGACGATGCGTATTTTTTTGCCTTTCTTTTCACACTCCAGGCGGATATGTTTACCGTTGCCGATAGATCTTATATCCGTCAGGGTCAGATTCATCAGTGCGAATACGGCGCGTTTATTGCCCTCGCCGTAAGGCTCCAGCACGTTTAACGCTTTTGCAAGATCCACGCTTAAATAAAGCGGAGAAATCTTAAAATCTATACCCACCGTCTGCACCGGCATGACGGGGTATTTTTCTGCCGCGAACGCATTGATCCGGTTTCTGAACAGATCAATATCCGCCGCGTTCAGGCTCAGCCCGGCGGCGCCGGGGTGCCCGCCGAAATGCGAAAGCAGATCCGAACAGGCACAAACCGCTTCAAATATATTAAAGCCGCTGATGCTGCGGGCAGAACCGCGGGCGTTCTCCTCGTCATCCACGCCGATGATCACGGCCGGTTTTTCATATTTTTCCGTGATCCGTGACGCAACGATTCCCACAACGCCCTGATGATAGCCTTTGCCGGCAACCACAATGACCCGCTTTTTGGCAAGCGCAGGTTCTTCGGAAAGCTGCCGGATCACATCCTCATAGATCTCCTGCTCGATCTCCTGACGGTGCGTATTATTTATATTTAACTGTTCCGCCGTAAAATCCGCTTTTTGCGGATCGGAACAAACAAGCAGTTCCACCGCTTTCGCAGCGTGTTCCATTCTGCCGGTTGCGTTGATCCTGGGGCAGACGGAAAAAGCGATATCCGAGGAAGCGATCTCTTTTTTGGAGAGACCGGCAGCCTTTAACAGCGCCGCTATGCCCGGGCGGGGCGCGTCCTGAATACGCCGGATTCCCGTTTTTACAATACTTCTGTTTTCATCCGTAAGCGGCATAATATCCGCAATGGTGCCGATTGCCGCCAGATCGGCATATTGGTAAAGGATATCATCCGTATCGCCGTAAAGCGCCGCCGCAAGCTTGAATGCCACGCCAACACCTGCAAGATCGGTAAAGGCGAGTTCGCCGTCCTGAAGATGCGGATTGACGATTGCCTGCGCCCGCGGCAGAGTATCCGGGATCTGATGATGATCCGTAATCACAAGTTCCATGCCGAGAGAATAGGCATATTCCGCCTCAGCAACGGCGCTGATGCCGTTATCCACCGTAACGATCAGGCGTGTGCCGCTTTCCGCAATTTTTTTCAGCGCCCCTTGATTCAGCCCGTAGCCTTCCGTTTCTCTGGACGGGATATAATAATCCACCTCGGCGCCCATATCGCGCAAAAGGGAATACAAAAGCGCGGTTGCCGTAACACCGTCGCAGTCATAATCCCCGTAAACGGTGATTTTCTCGCCAAGGGAAACCGCCTGTTCAATTCTGTCCACCGCGCTGTCCATACCGGATAATTCAAAAGGATCCGAAATACGAACGGAAGAGGAAATGAATTCAGAAACTTTCAGTTCGTCATCAAATCCCCTTGCAACCAGAAGGTACGCCACAAAGGCGTCCATATTAAATTTTTCGCTGATGGCGGAGGCCTTTTCCTTATCCGCATTTGCAATCAACCATTTTTTATGCGCCATTACGAATTTTTATCCACCACATGAAACGTTTTTAAATTGGAGCGTTTCTCCGCTCTTTTCTGAAGTTCTTTTTCAATATCTTCCGGCGTAATGCCCTGATATGCCATCATGACCAGAACGTGATAAAGCAGATCCGAGATCTCATAGACCGTTTCCTTTTTATCGTTATTTTTTGCCGCGATCACGGTCTCTGTGCACTCTTCGCCAACTTTTTTCAGGATCTTATCTATCCCCTGCTCAAAAAGATAGGCGGTATAGGAGCCTTCTGCTTTTTCATTTTTTCTGTCTATAATGACCTGATACTCATTTTTGATATAATCCATTTTGATCACCTGAATAAAAAAAGTTTTTATGATTTTCCCTGACCGAAAACTTTAATCTTTTTAAAAAAACAGCTGTGACTGCCGGTGTGGCAGGCTGCGCCGGTCTGAATAACCTCGATCAGGAGGGTATCATCATCACAATCGCCGTATATGGAAACGATCTTTTGAAGATGACCGCTTGTGGCGCCCTTATTCCAAAGCTCCTGCCTGCTTCTGGACCAAAACCAAGTATAGCCGGTTTCCAGCGTTTTTTTCAGGGATTCCCTGTTCATATAAGCAAGCATAAGCACCTGCCCCGTGCCGTGTTCCTGAATCACGGCGGGGATGAGATCGGATTTTTGAAAATATTTTTCAAGATCATTCTGCATTTGCCGCCACCTCCAAAGCCTGTTTCAGATCAAGGCTGCCGCTGTAGATACTTTTTCCGCAGATCGCGCCGTAAAGCCCGAGCGACTGAAGCGCCTTTATATCCTTTATATCGGTAATGCCGCCGGAGGCGATGATATCGCACGAAACGGCATGGTTGATCTCTTCTAACTGTTTCAGATTGGGGCCGGTTAACGTGCCGTCCTTAGAAATATCCGTAAAAATAATCGTCTGAACACCGCACTGCTCCATGCTTTTTGCAAGATCGGTAAAATAGACGTCTGAAGTCTGCGTCCATCCCTCCGCCGCGGCGTAGCCGTTTTTCGCGTCTATGCCGACTGCGATCCTGCCCCCAAACCGGGCAACCGCGGTTTTCACAAGATCCGGCTGTTGGAGCGCGGCGGAACCGAGGATCACGCGTTCGATTCCGGAAGAAAGATAAAATTCTATATCCTGCATGCTGCGAATACCGCCGCCGAGTTCCACTTTGAGGGAAGTGTTTTGGGCAACGCTTAAAAACACTTCAGCATTTACGCGCTTTTTCTGAAGGGAGCCGTCCAGATCCACCATATGGATCCATTCGGCGCCGTCTTTTTCAAAACCGAGCGCCGTTTCAAGAGCGCCGTTCGCAACCTGATGCGCGGTAGAAAAATCACCTTTATAAAGCCTTACGGGCTTGCCGCCCATAATATCCACAGCAGGTAAAATAACCATTATAAAACTCCTTTGGTAGAGAGAACGCCTTTGCCGTTTTCAGCAGCCGCCATGCTGAGGGCATGGCCGAACGCTTTGAAAAGCGCCTCTATAATATGATGGGAATTGCTGCCGTAGATCTCATTGAGGTGCAGCGTGATTCCTGCGTTTACGGCAACAGCGCGGAAAAATTCCACCGTGCAGCAGGTTTCATAATCGCCGCACTTTTCCTCTGCAAAATCCGCGTTAAACACCAGAAACGGCCGGTTGGAAATATCCAGCGCGCAATGCGCAAGCGCCTCATCCATAGGGATATAAAAGGAACCGTAGCGGTTAATGCCGCTCATATCGCCGAGCGACTGCTTGATTGCCGTTCCGAGAGCGATGCCCGTATCCTCCACAGTGTGATGGGTATCCACATCCAGATCGCCCTTCACCGCAAGCACAAGACCGAACCCGCCATGCACCGCAAACGCGGTAAGCATATGATCAAAAAAGCCGATTCCGGTGCTGACGCTGACATCGCCGCCGTCCGGCGAAAAGGAAAGCTGAATATCCGTTTCCTTTGTTTTTCTGTTTACCTGCGCACTTCTCATATTTGCCCTCCGATTTCAATTGGATCTGCGAAACAGATCTTTCCGTTTTGCGGCGTTTTTTGCTTTGCGTGCCGCCGTTTCTTCTTTATCCGCAATAATACGGAACACATCGCCCTCCACAGCGCTGCCAAAAATACACAGCGGCGCATTTACGGTTTTGCCGTTTTCCAGTTCCAGCACGGCGATGTCATTTTCTATTCTGTTGATGATTACTTTCATTTTATTCAGGATCGCATATCCCGCACGGGGTATACCCTTTCTTTTCCAGTTCTGAAACGGATTCAGACGTATATTCTTTATTGCTGTCTGCCATGGACGAAACAGCGGAACAATCCGGCATGTGGATCTTTTTGGAAGACGTGTTCAGCACATACGTATACTGCGCGTCCTTTTGTGCGCCGCTTTCCGCCGCACCGGTCATCTGTGTAAAAGCCGCGTCTTCCTCCCCTGTTGTTTCGCTGACAGCATCTGAAGAATCGGCAACGGATACTGCCGTGCCGTCTGAGCGGATCACAATATTGCCAAGAAGATCCGTGCGCAGCACCTGCGCGCCTGCATTCTGCCAGCGTGCAACAACATCTGCGTTTGGATGACCGTAGGCATTCTCCGCGCCGACCTCGATCACAGCGTACTGCGGAGAAACGCGGTTTACAAAGCCTTGGGATGAGGAAGTATCCGAGCCGTGGTGCCCGACCTTAACAACATCTGCCGAAACGTCTGCCGTGATCTCCTGTTCTGAAACTTCTTCCGCATCGCCCATAAAGAGAAAAGAGACCTCGCCATACGTGAGTTTCAGCACTGCCGAAGCATTGTTCAGATCATCGGGATCCGGTGAACAAGGCGCAAGGAACTGCGCGGTCACTTCCCCATCCGCAATCACGCTGACAGACTGCGCCGCCTGACTGACGGTGCAGCCCTCTGCATCCACTTTGTCCAGAAAAGAACTGTATATAGCGGAGGAAGAGTCGGCGTCCGGCATATAAACATTTAAAACATCAAACGTATCCAGCACTTCGGGCAGCCCGCCGATATGATCCGAATGGGGGTGCGTTGCCACAAGATACGTGATCTCGCTGTAACCGAGCGACGAAATATAATCCGATACCGTTTTGCCGTATTCCTGCTCACCTGCGTCGATCAGCATGGTTTCTCCGCCGGGGAGTTCTATAAATTCACTGTCCCCCTGCCCCACATCCAAAAAGTGAACGGCAAGTTCGCCGTCTTTTGCTTTTTGCTGTGAAACCGGCGCGGAATCAGAATCTGCCGAAACAGAACAGGCGCAGAGCAATGCCATAAGCAGCGCAGAGCAAACAGCAGCCAGCCTTTTAAATTTCATCATGATCAAAACCGAACTTTAATACTGTTTGCGTGTGCGGTAAGGCCTTCCGTTTCCGCAAGCGTGATAATATCATCCTTTGCCTTTTCAAGTTCCGGCTGCGTATAATAAATGAAAGAGGATTTCTTAATAAAACTATCCACTGAAAGCGGGCTGAAAAATCTTGCCGTGCCGCTTGTGGGCAAAACGTGATTCGGGCCGGCAAAATAATCGCCGAGCGGTTCGGGCGACCAGTTGCCGAGGAACACGGAGCCTGCGTTATCGATCATGCCGATATATTTTAACGGCTCTTCCACGCACATTTCAAGGTGTTCCGGCGCAAGCTCATTGGCAAATTTGATTGCCTGCTCCATCGTTTCGCAAACGATGATCTCGCCGTAATCCTCCAGAGAGCGCTCAATGATCTCCTGCCTTTCCAGAAATTTGATCTGCCTTTCGATCTCTTTTACCGTTGCGCGGGCGATCGTTTCCGAGGTGGTGAGCAGAATGGCAGACGCCATTTTATCATGCTCCGCCTGGCTCATCAGATCCGCCGCAAGGAAAGACGGCTTGGCGGTCTTATCCGCAACGATCAGGATCTCTGACGGGCCGGCAACCATATCAATATCCACTACGCCGTAAAGAAGCCTTTTGGCGGTTGCCACAAAGATATTGCCGGGGCCTACGATCTTATCCACCTTGGGGATCTTTTCCGTGCCGTAAGCAAGCGCGGCAACTGCCTGCGCCCCGCCGCATAGAAAGACTTTATCCACCCCCGCGATCGCGGCGGCAGCCATAATATAAGGATTCGGATTGCCCTCCGCGCCGGGCGGTGTAACCATAAGGATCTCCTTAACGCCGGCAATCTTTGCCGGAACGGCATTCATCAGCACCGAACTCGGATAAGCCGCCGTGCCGCCGGGCACATAGATGCCGACCCGGTTCAGCCCCCTTATACGCTGCCCCATGATCACGCCGTTTTCCTCTGTTGTAAGCCAGCTTTGCTGCGCCTGCCTCTGATGAAAGCGCTGAATATTATCCTTGGCTCGGGTAATGGCGTTTATAAAATCTTCTTCCACAACATCAAGATACTGCTGAAGTTCTTCTTTTTCAATAACGGTTTTCTTGGGAACACTGCCGTCAAAGCGGGAAGTATATTCGCGCACTGCGGCATCGCCGCCCTCTTTTACGCCGTTCAGGATAGAAGTTACGATCTCCACGATCTTGGGATCGGTCTCGCCGCTTCTTTTTTTCAGATTTTCCACGATGGCGTATTCGGTTTTTCCGTTTGCTTTTGTGATTTTCATTCAAAGACCTCTTTTACACTTTACTTGCAAGTTCCAGATCAGAAAGAAAAGATTCAATCTCCTGCTTTCTGAGTTTCATGGATGCCATATTCACGATAACCCTTGCGGAGATCGGCAAAATCTCCTCCACCACCTCAAGACCGTTTTCCTTGAGCGTGGAGCCGGTTTCCACAATATCCACAATACCGTCCGCAAGGCCGAGCAGGGGCGCGAGTTCCACGCTGCCCTCTATTTTGATCACATCCACATCCATACCCTTGGAGCGGAAAAATTCCTTTGCCACCTTGGGGTATTTTGACGCGACTGTTTTTCTGGAATAGCCGCTGAAAAAATCTTTTCCTTTGGGGCAGGCAAGTGCGAAACGGCATTTTCCGATATGAAGATCCATCACTTCATAAAAGGAACTGCCGTGCTCAACAATCGTATCCTTGCCGACGATACCGATATCACACACGCCGTGTTCAACATAGGTGATCACATCCGGCGCCTTGGAGAGCACCGCCTCATAGCCGTCCACCGGGAGGATCAGGCGCCTGCCCTTATTTTCAAGCTGAGAAGTATCCAGCCCCATTTTCTGAAACAGTTTTACGCTGGATTTTTCCAGCCTGCCTTTGGTGAGCGCGATCCGAATAGGGCGCTCCACATTGATGACTTCATGCATTACATCAAACAGGGCGTTTATATCCACAGCAAAACCGATTGCCGGCGCATCCAGCCCGAACTTGCCGATCAGATTATCATATCTGCCGCCGGAGAGCACCGAAACGCCGGAGCCCTCGGCATAGCCCCTGAAAATGATGCCTGTATAATAATTTGTGCGGTTTACAAGGCCAAGATCGATCATAATATGATCCTGATGGCCGAGCGCGCAGAGTTTCTGATAAATATTTCCGAGGTAATCCAGCGCTGTGTCCGACTTTTCGGAGGAATATAGCCGCTTTGCCTGCTCCAGCACCTCTGCGCCGCCGAAAAGGCGCGGCAGCCTGCGCAGCACTCTGGTCTGCACCGTATCGCCTATGGAGGCGAGCAGATCGCTGAGCGCGGCAAAATTTTTGCTTTCCGTTAAAGAGCAGATCTCTGCCTTTTGAGCGGGATCTATATCCATATCATCCAGAATGGCATTGAAGAAACCGGCGTGCCCGATCTCCAGAGAATAGGAATTCAGATGCGCGCGCCCGAGCGCTTCCAGCGCCATGGTAAGGACTTCCATATCCGCGTTTTCAGATCCGTCTCCGATCAGTTCTATACCGCTCTGGGGGATCTCATCCGTTCTGCCGGCATATGCCTTATTGCGTGTAAACACATTTTGATTATAATAAAGGCGCACCGGGAAATCCGAACGGCTGAGCCTGGTTGCCACCAAACGCGCGATCGGCATGGTATTATCCGGGCGCAGGACAGTTGTTCTGCCGTAAGCGTCCGTTAATTTATACATAATATCCGATTCCATGCCGCTGTCGTTTTCAAACACGTCTATATACTCAATGGCAGGGGTAATGACCTTGCGGTACTTTTTTTCCTTAAAAAGATCCGAAAGGGCGGTTTCTATCTTTTTTCTGTCGTCGCACTCCTCAAACAGCAGATCCCTGCTGCCCTGAGGTGTTACCTTTGCATAATTCTTCATCCGTATACTCCGTATAATAACTTTAGCGTGTTAACGCTTTAATATGCTACCATATTAAATTATACTTGTCAACTAAAAGCCGAAAAGCGAGATCTGATTACTATCCGGCAGATCGCCGAGCGCGCCGCATTTTCTGAGCGAATCCACAACGCTCTGCCCGATCCCCGCGCGCGCCATAAGATCATCGCACGAAATGAAATCGCCGTTTCCGTCATTGACGGCGGCAACGATCTGCTTGGCAGCGTTTTCGCCGATGCCGTCTATTGCAGTAAACGGAAGACGTATCTTTCCGTTCTCTATTTTATAGACACGCCAATCCGATTTATAAAGATCGACCGGCAGAAATTCAACGCCGCGGCACAGCATCTCAATAACGATCTGAAGGATAACATAGGTATCGCTTTCTTTCTGTGTGATCGTGCCATTATTTTTATGCGCTTTGATCTCTTCCATTCTGGCCTTTACGGCGTTTTTACCGGCGACCGCGGCAACAGCATCCAGATCGCCTCCGCGAACGGTAAAGAAAGCGCTGTAATATTCAACGGGATAATAGATCTTATACCAGCCGAGGCGCAGAGCGGCAATAACATACGCCGCGGCGTGCGCCTTGGGAAACATGTATTTAATCTTATAGCAGGAATCAATATACCACTGCTCCACGCCGATCTCACGCATTCGTTCCTCATACGGCGGCAATTCTTTGGGCGCCTTGCCCTTTCGGGTATATTCCATGATCTTAAAGCAGTCTTTCTTGGAAAGCGGCGACGGCTTACCCGTTTTTTGCTCATATGCTTCTGCCTTATGGATCAGATAGGTCATAATACCGTCTCGGCAGCCGATGACTTCAGAGATCGTACAGGTGCCGTTATGGATCAGTTCCTGCGCGTTGCCGAGCCAAACATCCGTTCCGTGCGACAGGCCGGAGATCTGCAGCAGATCTGAAAACGTTTTAGGCTTTGCCTCCACCAGCATGCCGATAACGAACGGCGTGCCCATTTCCGGAATGGAAAGCGTGCTTGTGGGGCAGTCGATATCTTCCGGAGAAACGCCGATCGGCTCTGTGGAAGTGATCATCTGATACAGTTTCGGATCGCATATATCCACATCCATAACGGGAATACCGGTTGCGTCTTCTATAAACTTATAAAGCGTGGGCACATCGTGGCCGAGTTCATCCAGCTTCAGCAGCGTATCATGAAGCGCATTTTTGAAATCGAAATGCGTGGTGAGCGTGCCTTTGGACGCGTCGTCAGACGGATACTGAACCGGGGTGAAATCCTCCACCTCATATTCTTCCGGAACAACGACCATGCCGCCGGGATGCTGACCGGTTGTGCGCTTAATACCCGTGCAGCCCACGGTAAGCCTGTCCTCCTCCGCTCTGGGGACTTTCAGCCCGCGCTCTTCAAGATATTTTTTTACATAGCCGTAAGCGGTTTTATCCGCAACGGTAGACATGGTGCCCGCCTTGAAAACATGGGATTTGCCGAAAAGTTCTTCCGTGAACCGGTGAGACTGAGACTGAAAATCGCCGCTGAAATTCAGGTCGATATCCGGCTCTTTATCGCCGTCAAACCCAAGGAAAGTTTCAAACGGGATCTCATGGCCGTCCCTGTCCATCGGTTCGCCGCAGACGGGGCAGTTTTTCGGCGGCAGATCAAAGCCTGAGCCGACGGAACCGTCCGTGACAAATTCACTGTGTTTGCACTTGGGGCAAACATAATGCGGCGGCAGCGGATTTACTTCTGAAATGCCGCCCAGATGGGCGACAAGAGAGGAACCTACGGATCCTCTGGAACCCACAAGATAGCCGTGCTCCTCTGAATTTTTAACAAGCCTTTTGGCAATAACATATAGCACGGCATAGCCGTGTTTAATAATGGAATCCAGTTCTTTCTGGAGCCTTGGGCCGACTTCTTCCGGTACGGGATCGCCGTATTTTTCCTTTGCGTTTTTCCAGCAGGTCTCGGTAAGTTCCTCCTCAGCGCCGTCAATATGCGGCTGGAACGTACCGGGCGGGATCGGAACCACATCATCATCAATCAGATCCGCGATCTTATTGGGATTATAAATTACAAATTCCTTTGCGCGATCCCCTGCCCATTCAAAATCTTTCAGCATTTCCTCTGTTGTTTTGAAGTAGAGGGGCGCCTGCTGGTCTGCATCGTCAAACCCTTTGGACGCCATGATGATGGCTCTGAATTTTGCATCGTGCTCATCCAAAAAATGCACGTCGCCCGTTGCAACGGTCATTTTACCGAGTCTGTCCGCACAAGCAACGATGCGTTTATTGATATTGATCAGATCTTCTTGCGTTCTGACACGCCAATACACGTTTTTACGCTCTTCGCCTTTTTTGGTGAGCACATATTCCTCATTGCTGGTTCGGAGCATAAATTCATTGTTGCCGTTCGGCTGTATTTCAAGATAATCATAAAAAGAGGCGATCTCGTCCAGTTCCTCATCCGTTGCGCCGTTCAGGATTGCCTGATACACTTCGCCCTGTTCGCAGGCGGAGCCGATCACGATCCCGTTTCGGTGTTGCCTCAAAATTGACTTTGGAATCAGCGGACGGTTTTTATAATATTTAACATTGCTGGCGGAAATATGCTTGTAAAGCACCTTTCTGCCCTCCAGATTCTTAATCAGGAAAATAATATGGTTGCGCTTGAAATCGCGCGTTTTCATATGCATGAAATCCGGGTATTTTTCATCGTCAACCAAATACCCTTCCATGCCGCAGATCAGCTTGATTCCGGCACTTTTTGCCGCCTTGCTTGCCTCCGGCAGCGCCTGAACAACGCCGTGATCCGTTACGGCGATCGCCTTATGCCCCCACTTGGCGGCTCTGTTTACAAGCGCTGTAGGTGAGGAAATACCGTCCATAGCGGAAAGCGAGGTGTGCAGGTGAAGTTCCACTCGTTTTTCCGGGGCGTTATCCTCTTTTTCCGCCTTTAAGACGGAAGCAATACCATCCGGCAGGATCAGATATTCATTGGTGTATTTATCCAGTTGATAACGGCCGGTTACCATAACCGTTTTTGCCGAGGATAACCTGTTTACAATTGCATCGATCACACTGTTGGAATCAAACATCTTGCAGGTGACGGAAGACGTATAATCGGTGATATCAAAGGTAAAGATCTTGTTGCCGCCGCGCCTTGTTTCCTTAGCCTCGTGCTTGAGCACATCGCCCCAAACGGTAACAACGCCGTCATCAATACGGATATCGGCAATATTTTTGGGTGTTTCCTTAATATTTTTGCCGTATATATTCTTTTTTGTATCTATGTAAACAGGCAGATCGCCCAGCCTTTTATGCTGCACGTTCTTTTCCTGCTCTTTTTTCTCCTGTTCTTTATCCGTGCGCAGTTTTTCGTAAGCCTTTTTAACTTCTTTTTCTATATCATAACTTTCCGTTTCCACCAGTTGGATCTTAAGATCAAGGCCGAAAAGATCAAAGATCACGCTTTCGATCTCCTCGTTTACCTTTTGCGCCAACAGAATCTCCCGCCCGCCTTTTTTGAGCTTCACGGTAAGCGTATTGCCGTCATACTCCGTTTCGGCGCCGTCAAAAAAGCCGTTTGCCGCAGGATTGCCGCGCTTTACGAATTCCACAATACTTGGCAGATAGGACGGCTCAAACCGTTCGCTTACATACCTGGGCTTCAGAGATACTTTTTCAAGACCCATATTCTTTTTAATGCTCTCTTCCGCCGATTTGAACACGGAATAATCCACAAGCTCATTAAGGGCGAGAACAACGGTCAGTTCCCTTTCCGCGCGTTTTACGGCAAAGCGCCTGATCACACCGGCGCCAAGAGTGGAAAGCTGAAAATCACTTACATAATCCGAAAAATAATCCTGAAACAAATTCATTATAACTTATCTATCTCTTTCATCAGTTCATCTAAAAGTTCATTTTCGGGGACTTTTCTGAGGATCTCTCCTTTTTTAAACAGCAGGCCGCAGCCGTCCCCGCCGGCGATACCGATATCCGCCTCGCGCGCTTCGCCGGGGCCGTTTACAATGCAGCCCATAACCGCCACTTTGATCGGCTTTTTACAGTCCCGAAGCCGTTCCTCCACCTGTTTTGCAAGGCCGATCAAATCGATCTTGGTTCTGCCGCAGGTGGGGCAGGAGATCAGATAGGGGCAGTCTTTTTTCAGACCGATCGCCTTTAAAATATCAAATGCCGCAAACACCTCTTTCACGGGCGTATCCGAAAGGCTGACCCGGATCGTATCTCCGATGCCGCGTGTGAGCAGGGAGCCGATACCGATAGCGGATTTGATGATGCCCATGCGCTCCGTGCCCGCCTCCGTTACACCAAGATGGAGCGGATAAACGCACTGCTCGGCAGCGAGTTCGTAGGCGGCGATCATCGTATTAACATCTGAAGATTTTATGGAGATCACAATATCCGTAAAATCAAATTTTTCAAGCAGAGACGCGTGATAAAGCGCGGATTCCACCATTGCCTGCGGCGTGGGAGCGCCGTATTTGGCAAGGATATGCTTTTCAAGGGAACCGCTGTTTACGCCGATTCGGATGGGAATCTGCTTTGCACGGCAAATATCGGCAACGGCTTTGACTCTGGATTCATCACCGATATTGCCGGGGTTGATCCGAATCTTATCAATTCCCCTTTCGGCGGCACCGACAGCGAGTTTATAATCAAAGTGGATATCGGCAACAAGCGGAACATCCACAGCCTTTTTGATAGGTTCTATCAGATTGAGCGCATCTTCGTTCGGAATTGCAAAACGGATGACCTGGCAGCCTGCTGCGGCAAGTTCCTTGGCCTGATTTACGGAGCCCTCGATATCGCTTGCGGGAATATTGAGCATGGACTGCACAAGGATCGGCGCGTCGCCGCCGATATATGTATCTTTTAATTTGATTTTCTTAGAGTTTCTGCGTTTGATCATAATGACCTGCCTTTCCGCACTTCCCGCTTTACGGGAAGCGCGCTGCCGCCGGAGCGGTATGGTTTATAATTCTGCGTTCATCAGAACAGCTTTGTTACATCGGAAAATGTGACGATGACCATGATACCGAGCAAGACCACAAGACCTGCGGCATTGATGGCATATTCCCACTTGGGCGGAAGTTTCTTTTTGAAAATGCCCTCGCCGAGCAAAATAAAGAAACGCCAGCCATCCAGAGCCGGAATGGGAAACAGGTTGAAGAGCCCGACATTGACCGTGAGCAGCGCCATGATGCGCAGCATGGAGGTAACACTGGTTTTGACAGCGGTGGAGACCACGGAGACTGTGCCGACCGGCCCGCTGAGATCGGAGAGTCCGTATCTGCCGGAAAGCAGATCCGCAACGGACAGAAAGATCATGCGCACATAGGAAACGAACATGCCGCAGCTGCTTTGCAAAACGCCGCCGACCGTTTTTTCCTTCCCAAGGAGCCAGAAATCCATATTGATAAACTGCCGGCCCTCATATTCCTGCATGGCAAAAGTAACATCCAGGGAGACATCCTCACCGTTTCGTTCGACCACCATTTGCACATTGCCGTCCGGCGAACGGCTGAGGCCCGTTTCCACATCTGTTGCGGTGTAGACGCGCATGCCGTCTATACTTTTGATCGTATCCCCCGCCTGCAGACCGCTTGCCGCGCTGACGGCATTTTCGTCAAATTTAGCAACGGTGGGCGTGCCGATCAGATCGCCGCTTGAAACGATGCACACAATGATCAGAAAACCGAGGATCAGATTCATCACGGCGCCTGCCGCAACAACAAACAGCCTTGCCCCAACGCTTTTTTTAGAGAAAGAACCGCTTTCCTCGGAATCCTCATCCTCGCCCTCCATAGCGCAGTAACCGCCAAACAGGATCCAACGCAGGGAATATTTCGTTGCGCCTTTTGTAAAGGAAAAGATCTTCGGCCCCATGCCGATCGAAAATTCGTTTACCTTGATCTTCATGAGCCGGGCGGCAACAAAATGACCGCCCTCATGGATAATGATGATCAGTTCAAAAAACAAAATCGCAATCAGGATGGGATAGATGGTGTTCCAAATTGAACTTAAACTCACTTGACCGCCTCACTGATAATTATGGATAACGAATTCGCGGGCAATTCTGTCCGCCTCAAGAACATCGCTTAACGTAAAATCGGTTTTATCCGGCGCATTAAGCATAGCCTCTTCATTAAGATATGCAATATCCGTGAATTTAATTTTACCGTTAAGGAAAAGTTTTACACTTTCTTCATTTGCGCCGTTTGCCGCCGCCGGGTGAAGCCCTCCGAGCGCAATGGCTTTTTTGCATACGTCTATACATTTAAAGGTTTTGTAATCCGGCTCAAAAAAGGTAAGTTTGCCGTAATCGGCAAGGGAAAGTTCCTGAACGAGGCTTTCCTCACGCGCCGGATACGTTAAGGCATACTGGATCGGTATGCGCATATCCGGCACACCAAGCTGGGCAATCACGGAATTATCCTTATACACGATTGCGGAGTGCACAACCGATTCACGGTGAACGACGATCTCAATCGCATCGTTCGGCATATCAAACAGCCACTTTGCCTCAATAAATTCAAGGCCTTTATTCATCATGGTGGCGGAATCAATCGTGATCTTAGCGCCCATATTCCAGTTGGGGTGTTTTAATGCGTCGGCAGGGGTAACATCTTCCAGTTCGGAAAGTGTTTTTCCGAAAAACGGCCCGCCGGAGGCGGTAAGTATGATCTTTTTCACCGCGTCTTTGGACGGGCAGCCCTGCAATGCCTGAAAGATTGCGGAATGTTCACTGTCCACCGGGAGGATCGAAACGCCGTTTTCCTTGGCAAGCCGGATCACCAGGCTGCCGCCGGCAACCAGTGTTTCCTTATTGGCAAGGGCAATCGTTTTTTTCGCCTTGATCGCCTCAATCGTTGGCAAAAGGCCGATCATGCCCACAACGGAATTGAGAACGGTATCCGCGCCGGAATACGTTGCGCACTCGATCAAGCCCTGCATGCCGCAGGTTACTTTCACGGGGAGATCGGCAACTCTTGTTTTCAGATCCTCCGCCGCGTCCTCATTCATCATACAAACCAGTTCCGGGTTAAATTCGCGGATCTGCACTTCCATTTTTTTTACGTCTGTATTTGCCGTTAGGCATTTCACGCTGTAGGCATGCATCCGGCAGACATCCAGCGACTGCGTGCCGATTGACCCCGTTGAACCGAGGATAGAAAGATTTTTCATAAGCAAACGCCTTTCCGCGCTCAGCAAAACGCAATGAGCGCCATGACATATGTAAGAAGAAGTGTGAATAAAGAAGAATCAAATCTGTCCATAACACCGCCGTGGCCGGGAAAGATCTTGCCGAAATCCTTAACGCCGAAATTGCGTTTCAAAACGGAGGCGGTAAGATCGCCCATCATGCCCAGGAAAGACACCGGCACACAGCAAACCAGGATGACTGTGGCGCCGAACGTATCCAGCGGCGCATCCGCAAGGCGGTTATAAATGACGAACGCGACCGCGTTTAAAACAATGGAAACAACGATTCCGCACGCCGCGCCCTCTATTGTTTTTTTAGGGCTGATATTCGGGCTCATCTTATGCTTGCCGAACGCCATGCCGCCGAGCTGCGCGCCCACATCCGTGCCCAGAGCGCAGATCAGGGCGAAAAAGATAAGATAGATTCCGAACTGTTCATTAACGAACATATCCCTGAGTTTTACAAAAACGGAAAACGCATACGGCACACACACGCTGCCGAAAAACGCGATTGCCACATCCTCAAACTTTGTGTGGGAATATCCCCGGAGCATGGCAAGGCAGAAGATCAGCCCTGTTGCAATCACATAAACAGCGGAAGGCACCGCCGAGATCACGCCGCCCCATACTTTTGCCGAAACAAGTGGCTCCAGCACTTTGGGGCTGGCAAAAAACGGGAAAGCCGCCGCAACAGCCGTGCCGAACACAAGAATAAATTTGTTGGAGATCTTTGCGCAGCGCATAATCTCGTTGGCTGCAACCGCGCTCAAAAACGCGATCACGATCACAAACAGCGGTGTATTGATCTGCCACACAACCAGTGCCAGCACAAGCAGCAGAACGATCGCCGTAATCACTCTTTGTTTCATAATTCAAACTCCATCGGCTCAGAAAAAGGAGAGCCGTATTTATATCATAAAATTTTGTTGTAAAGCAGGCTGTTTTGCCTAAATGATCAGCCGCCGAATCTGCGGTTGCGTTTTTCAAACGCCGCAAGGGCAAGGTGAAGATCCTGCTCTGTAAAATCCGGCCACAGCACATCGCTGGACCAAAATTCGCTGTAAGCGGACTGCCAAAGCAAAAAGTTTGAAAGCCGCTCTTCTCCGCTGGGGCGGATAATCAGATCGCAATCCGGCGCGGTATAAACATTTTCGCTTATATCCTGCTCGGTTATGCTTGTTTTTCCCTGCGCGATCAGCCGGTTTACGGCGGAAACAATCTCCTGCCTGCCGCCGTAGTTGACGGCAATATTGATCAGCGTGCCCGTTCTGGATGCAGTCTCTTTCTCAGCATCCCGCATCAGTTCAAGCAGTTTTGGGTGCATGCCCTCTTCCTCGCCGATAAACCTGACCCGAAGATTACCGCTTGTCTGCAGATCATTTTTGGCCTCTATAAGATAATCATAAAAGAGGTGCATCAGCGTTTCCACCTCTTCTTTGGGGCGTTTCCAGTTTTCGGTTGAAAAAGCATAAAACGTAACTTCTTCTATACCGATTCTGCCGCATTCCTTAGAGATTTTTTTAAACACGTCCGCCCCTACTTTATGACCGGCGGTTCGCGGCAAAGCTCTTTTTTTTGCCCATCTTCCGTTTCCGTCCATAATAATGCCAAGATGGCGCGGCAAAACGGAAAATTCCGCCGTATTCGTTTCTTTTTTACCGAAAATTGCCATTAGAATCACACTGCCTTTCCCACAGCAAAGGGCGAACACCGCCCCATCCGTAAACGGAACATTCTGCGCCGGCAGGCAAAAGCGCCGCGACGCCGGGCTGAAAATTCCTCTTAAAAAAACACAGAACGGCGGAGAGAGTTCCCCGCCTTTCATGCCCTGCTGCCGCCCGAAAGCGGCTCTTTGCTAAATGGAAAGAATCTCCTTTTCTTTTTTCTTTTCCATTTCCTCGATCTGCTTTACAAAATCATCTGTGATATCCTGCAATTTCTTTTCGCCGTCTTTCAGATCATCCTCTGTGATCTCGTTATTTTTCTTGAGCTTTTTGATATCATCCATCGCATCGCGGCGGACATTGCGGATAGCCACTTTGCCCTCCTCGGCACGTTTGGAAATATCCTTAACCAGTTCCTTACGGCGCTCCTCGGTAAGCGGCGGGAAAACCAGGCGGATCACTTTGCCGTCATTATTCGGGTTGATCCCGATCTCAGACGTGTTGATTGCCTTTTCAATCTCTTTGATTATGGAAGCGTCCCACGGCTGGATCATCAGCATTCTCGGTTCCGGAACGCTGATCGCGGCAACCTGATTGATCGGCGTTGCCGTGCCGTAGTAATCCACGGTAACCCTGTCCAGCACGGCAGGATTTGCCCTTCCGGCACGAACAGCTTTATAATCCCTTTCCAAAGCGTCCAGACATTTATTCATTTTTTCTTTTGTTTTACTGAATACAGTTTCCATAACATTCACCTTTCCTGCGGTTTTTATAGTTTAAATTCAATTTGTAACGGTAGTGCCGATATTTTTGCCTAACACAACATCAACAAGATGATTCGGATCATCCAGATTGAAAACAATAATGGTCATATCATTATCCTTGCACAAAGAAAACGCCGTTGAATCCATCACTTTCAGATCTCTGTTGATCACTTCACGGAAAGAAACGGTATCATATTTTACAGCATCCGGGTATTTATTCGGATCCATATCGAAAACGCCGTCCACATTCGTGGCTTTCAGGAGCGCGTCCGCATTCATCTCTACACTTCTGAGCGCGGCCGCCGTATCCGTTGAGAAGAACGGTGAACCCGTGCCGCATCCGAAAATAACGATTCTGCCTTTTTCAAGATGGCGGATCGCCCTGTTTCTGATATAAGGCTCTGCGATCTGCCGCATTTCTATAGCGGTCTGCACGCGCACATCCGCGCCGAGTTGTTCAAGCGCGTCGCAAAGCGCCAGCGCGTTCATTGCCGTTGCCAGCATACCGATATGATCGGCTCTTGCTCTGTCCATTCCGTCGCTGGATCTTCCGCGCCAGAAATTGCCGCCGCCGACAACGATTGCAACCTCTACCCCAAGATCCGCAACCGCTTTGATTGATTTGCATATCGTAACAACGGTATCGTTATCTATACCTGTTGTTTTCGGGCCGGCAAGCACCTCGCCGGAAAGTTTAAGAAGAATTCTTTTATAAACAGCGCCCATAATCAACCTCCGTTTTTCTTTGGCTCTTTAAGTAATATATTAATATATTTTAAAAATAAAGTAAATAGATAAAATAAAAAAGGCAGTAAAAATTTACCGCCTTTTCATAATTTATTTACCGCCGGTATTGTATTCCTGAATAATAGAATAATCCCGCGCGTTGATATAGCCGTCAAAATTCACATCATAAAGGTAACCGTTTAAAACATCTTCGCGCTTATCATTGTAGTAAAGCATGAATCCGGCGGAAACGGTTGTTTTCAGTTCGTCATGCTCGTCCGAACATTCCGTGCAAACATACGCCAGATAGGTTCCCACGGTGCCGACATAGTGGTGGGAATAACGGTAATCATGCCCCTTGGCAGGCAGTGTTACCTCCTGCTGCGCGCCGCAGACTTTGCACGTTTCAACCGCCGTGCCCTCTTCTTCGCAGGTAGGCTCTTTGGTTACTACCGCGTTTTCGTGGTCAAAATCGTGGCCGCCGGACGGCAGTTCCACCTCCACATATTCGCCGCAGTTGGCACACGTGCCCGCCGCCACGCCGGAACGGATACAGGTTGGCTCGGTGATCACTGTATAATCCTGCGCATCCGTTATATTATGACCGAGCGCCGGGATCTCATAGGTTGTGGCAGAGTCACATCTGGAACATTTTCTCTGACCGGTGCCCGCCTGTGTACAGGTGGGTTCCTGTAAAACGGATTCCACACTGTAATCATGACCGAGCGCAAGCGGGAGCGGCACATTCAGTTCATCGCCGCAGTTCAGGCAGGTATAGGTGGTTGTGCCGTTTTCCGTGCAGGTGGGTTCTTTGGTTACAACACCTTCATCACGCTGATGACCGGTAGGCATGATATTTGTGGTTTCTGTTTTTCCACATACGGTGCACTTCTTTTCCGTAGTGCCCATAGAAGTGCAGGACGGTTCAGATACAACGCTTTCCGTATAATAGCCTTCCATCCACTCGTTATGGACGCATTCCGTGCGCTCGCTGCCGCAGGTCTTGCAGCGGTATTCGTTATAGGTATGGCCGTTATCCGTGGTTTCGGTGCTTATCAACTCTTCATTGTGCCCCGTTGCCGGGATCGTAACCGTAACCGTTTCGCCGCAGTTGCTGCACACGCCGGTTTCGGAACCGTCCTGCGTGCAGGTAGGCGGCGTCTGCTGGGTATACTTCTCAATATGATGACCAAGAGCGGGAATGATTACGGCGTAATTCACCTGGGTGCATATTGTGCATCTTCTTATTGCCGTGCCGCCTCTTGTGCAGGTGGGAGCAATCGTATAGTCATCTGTATAATAGCCTTCTACCCAACCCTGATGCGTATACACCGTATTTTTCTCACCGCATCTGGAACAGGTCTGATACGTATAAATATGGCCGTCCTCAGCCGTTTTATCCTCCGTTGAATCGGTAATGAAATCATGGCCGAGCGCGTCTATGCTCTCCGTGCGGACTGTAATGCCGCAATCAGAGCAGATAATATCTTTTGAGCCGGGTTCGGTACAGGTAGGCTCAAGCGTAATATTTTCGTACATATTGAGATGCGCGCAGTCATCTATGGAAACGAAAGCATAGCCGCGTTCTTCCGCATACGTCTGCGCGGTAGACTGCGAATGGCCGTGGAAAACAACGCTCTGCTGGCTGCCGTTGAACGGATCACTGTCCAGCGCGCCGTTAAAAGCACATTCGCTGTTGTAAACATAAACGTCCGTAAGCGTGCCGATACTTGAAAACGCCAGTGTAGATACGGTTGTTACGTTTTCCGGCAGCACAAGCGTAGTAATAAACGTGCCGAGGAACGAGCTTTCGGAAATAGTTGTGATACTGCTGCCGAAATCTACGCGCCTGAGGTTGGAGCAGCCGTTGAAATTGTTGAGCCCTGTTGCAGTAAGACCTGCGCCAAATGTAACACTTTCCAGATTTTTGCAGTTAAAAAATACCGAGCCCACCTCGTATTCCACACCTAACAGACCCTTGCGCATGCCAAGGCTGGTCAGGCTGTCCGGAAAGACAATGCTTTCAATGCCGCTGCCGTAATACGCAAATTCTCTGATCGTGGTAAGCCCTTCGGGAAAATCCACATCGGCAAGGCTTGTACAGTTTTGAAACGCATATCTTTCAATCGTTTTCAAATTAGCGGGTAATTTGCAGTCGGAAAGAGAAGAGGATTCGGCAAAAGCGTATTCGCCGATCTCAGTTAGGGTGGACGGCAGCGCGGCGCGTTCAAGCGCAGTCATCTTATAGAACGCCCGGTTGCCGATTCGGGTTACGCCCTCCCCAATAACCAAAGAGGTGCATTCATCCCTGTAATCATACCACGGCACACGTGTAAGAATCGTGGAAACATCCGAATAGTCTTTGATTGCGCCGGTGCCGGTGATCGTGAGGGTTTTTGTGCTGCTGTCGTACGAATAGTTCACACTGCTGCCCGTTGCGCCGCAGCTGCCGCTGGAAGCCGCAAGCGCAGAAGTTGAAAACATGCTGAAAAATGACGTTGCACACAATAAAACTGACAAAAATAACGATAAAAATCTTTTCCTCGCCGTCATAAACTTTACCCTCTTTTCAGAATTTCCATCCATTTTCTGAGAAATGTATACAAATTTATTATACCATAATCAAGAATTTATGTAAATATCCAACAAGCAATTTCCGTGTAATTTTAAAGGTACCGATCTATAAATTCCCGGCAGGCAGCCAACAAAAAGGAAACGGCAGTTTTGCTTACCTTGGCGTAAGGCGCCATCATATCAAACGCGTGATACGCGCCTTTTGCCGTAAACAGTTTCACTTCCGTTCCCGCTGATCTGATATTGCTGAAAAAAGTTATATCTTCAAAATAAAACGGATCTGCCGTGCCGACTGCGGAAATAACCGGCGACAGACCGGAAAGATCCGTTTCCCTTGCGGGCGCCGCATATACCGGCACGCTTTGATTCATAACGCGATCCCCAAGATAGATGCGCCAGGCGGATCTGTTTTCCGCCGTGCCCCAGACAGGCGAGTCGTTATGTAAAGATGTTTTTGTAACACGGTCATCTAACATGGGATAAAGCGGTACCTGAAAGGCAAAACAGTTTTTTCCCGTATCCCTTGCATAGATCGAAAGCGCAGCGGCAAGTCCGCCCCCTGCGCTCTCACCGCCCACGATGATCTTTTCACTTTCTATGCCGAGTTGTTTTCTATGCTCAAGCACCCAGTCCAGAGCCGTACAGGCATCCCGGAACGCGGCGGGATAAGGCGCCTTTGCGGAAAGCGTATAATCCGGTGAGACGATCACGCAATTCATATTTTCCAACAGTTTTTTCGGAAAGGAAATGGCAGCCATCTCCGGCGCGCCGAGCGAATACCCGCCGCCGTGAAACCAGAGAACACCCACGCGCCTGCCTGCATTTATATTGCTTTTCATAATACACACGCGCATTTGCGAGCCGTCTTTTCGGCTAATATTCAATTTATTACAGTTCAGTTTTTTAAGGCGAAGCGCCGAAAGAACTGTATTTGATATCGGCGACAGCGCTCTCTGTACCCGCTCGCTGCCAAGCGGACTAATTATCCGAAGCGCCATACCTTCCTTTATCAAGTTCATTCAGTTTCAACCGTTTTATCTCCTCCGGCATAAAATAAACTGTTTCATCACGCTTGCAGCGGCTATATATCTTTAATAAAATGAACAAGCCTTGCGCTTTCCGAAAATTTATTTTTTAAATGCAATGAAATGCTTTTCGAATTTGTGATATCACAATCGCTTGCAAACTGCTTGCAGCCATTTGATCTTGCCCAATTTTCACAATACTCTATTAAATGGCTTGCAATTCCCAACTGCCTGAAATTCTCCTCAACATAAATCGCTTCCAAATAACCTACATGATCGGAATTCGCGCCTTCCACATATTCATGTCTTACCGAACAATGCGCAAAAGCAATCAAGTTTTTCCCATAGTAGGCGGTAAAAACGATATTGTTTTCCGACTGCACAGTTTTTTCAAAATCGTCTTTTAGCTCGTCATAATCTGCGTCCGCCCATAGTTTTACGGCAAGTTTTGCAACATTATAGGCATCCTGCTTTCTGCAATTATAATAATCAATACAATTATAAATTACCCAGTCCTTTGCACTGATGCCGTTTATAGATATAAAATAAATATCATGCCAAAGATCTTTTATTGAACGACCGTCAAACACTTTGGCGTTGAACATTTCCTCAGCAGTCTTAAAGTCATAGCCGTTTTTTCCGTCAGGCGTCAGCCCATACCAATAAGGCTCACTGAATTTCTTATTAAATCCCATCCAGCAATCACAATACTTATCACTGTTTTCAACATAAAAACTGTTTTCAAAAAAGTTTTTGCCCTCGCTAAACTTTTGGCTGAAAATTTCATAAGGTATTTTTTCTCCAAGCATATCATCGCCTCCGCCCGGCATAACATAAAGAGAAAAATGCGCGAATAAAGAATAACCGTAGGATACGCGCCCCGGACCGTTCTAAGTGTGAAATCAGAAAATCAGTTTTTCCACTCTGTGCTTTCATGCGCAACATTATTTCCTTCGTTATCCGCACAAATTATCTCTATATGATCCGGAGAGAGTTTTATCAATGATGCGACATAAGTATTCGTTCCGTTTGCGTCCAATCCGCCGTCAACAAGTGTGGGAATGTTTCCCGATCGGTCAAATTCACAAATATGCTCATGACCGCTGATCAGTATAGAGGCGTTCAAAAAAATCAGTTTATTTAGAGCGGATTCCGACAAATCTTCTTCAATGCAGATTTCTCTGGAATGCGAAAAAACAACAGTTCTGTTATCATCATGATTTTGAAGATCTTTAAGCCAATCCACCATTTCCGTACGATACCGCTTGTAATCGACCATACCGCCATATTCAGGATGTGCATCCTCTTTATCCTCACAGCTGTCCAAAACAATGATATCATAAGGGCCGAGCGCAGTAGTAAAATAAAAACTATCCAAGCCCAAATAATCAGAAAGACGGATCGCCTCTGAACCGCGCGTTTCGTGATTTCCGCGAGTATATATAACGGGTATCGTTCCGCCTGTAAGACTGTACCCAAACGCAAGAATATACTCCGCGATATCTCTTTCGCTCATCAGGCCCGGAGCGCAATCGCCCAAAAGCACTACCGCCTGATAGTCTTCCTGCAATGCCTTTACGGCTGTTTCCGCTTTCTTATTGAACGTATGCCAATCGGAAACAGACAACAAATTTATATTTTCTCCAAATGCATCATTGAAAGCATAAACATCGCTTTCAATCGTTTTTCCCAGTCTGCCGCCATAGCTCAGTTCATCAATCACGCGCGTTGAACCAACTTTATATGTATTTCCTGAAAGATGCTCCTTCGGAACTTTAACAGTGTGAATAATGCTTTGCCCGTTTTTTCTTCCGTTTTTTTCATCAAATGCCCGAATTTCTTTGCCGTTATAAATGTAATCAACATAGCCTGTGCCTTTGTCGTTTGTAGAAAACACAACAGAATAAGCACCCTTTCCATCATCAAAGACCACCGGTCCGGAGGTAAAAGAATACGGTGAAACCGGAAAAAGAGAAGCATATGTTATAAAAACCAAAGCGCAAACAGAAACGACAGAAACCGCTTTTCTTACTTTCGCGTTTTTCAAATTCGGAAAGATGAAGATAAAAAACGCGCCCGCAACCGCAGCACACCATACAGGAAAGGCTTTTGCAAGTAAGGCTTCCAGAGTGGAAAAGCTCATGCCTCTGTCTACTATAACCGTTACAAAAGAATATACAATTAAAAAAATTCCGCATAGTTCGCTGAGAAATGCGCCAAACTTCATCCACTTACTGTTAACACAACTTTGGTTTTTCATTTTCATATACAGCATTGCAAATAAATATGCCGTGGTGAAGATTGAAAAAATGAAAAAAACAAGTGAGGCGTTTTCAAAGATAACATTATCAACATATACATAACCGTATCTGACGGAATAACTCAAAAGCAATCCAACAGCGGACAGTACTGTGAAAACAAATATAGACTTTTTACTGAATAACAATGTTTCTATTTTTCCTTTCATAACACTCATCCTTTTTCATATATCGAATTTAATATTATTATAAAGTAAAAACAGAACAGAATCAATAAAAACGCAGTTATTCACCCCATAAAAACGCAGAACAAAGCCAGAAACAACGCTCACATAACTTAGAATGCGGCGATTTATTTTATTGCCGATCTTATAGACTTGCTTTTCTGTTCTGTAAAACGTGCTGTAACCGCCCAAAACGAAAAACGGTTAGGGATTAACTTTCATTATTGAATACGCTTGAAACAATTCTGTATTGATCAAACACAAACCGTCTTTTAAAATCAATATAACCGTTTAATAAAAAAAAAGAGCAGGTCATTGACCTGCTCGCTGTATATCGAAAGCAAAGGGTTAAATCGCTTTATTGCTGGTTTTCACACCATTTTATAAACGCGTCATAGGATTCAAACCGGGGTTTTGAACGCATAAATTCATGTAAAGAAACATTATAATTATTCATCAGTTCCAGTCTGTACTTATATTTCTTCACACCGGCATTATTTCTTGGTGTAAACAGCCAAAAAAATTCATCAAGAAGATTCTCTTCCGGCATTCTGTTATACACTTTAAAATATTGAAGCACTAAATCTTTGGCTTCTTGAAGCTGCAAATCCTGCCTTTTTTTATAATAGTCCTCCAGTGAACAAATGACTTTTGCAGGATTACCGGCAACAACACAATTAGATGGAAAACTGCCGCCGGAAACCACGCTGCCTGCGCCTACAATAACATTGTCGCCTATAGTAGTGCCCTTTAAAATAATTGCGCCGACCCCGATAAAACAATTGTTCCCGATTGACACTTTTCCGCAGCTGCCGGTAACAGCACCATAATACGCCTTCGCTGTGGAATAAGAATAATCATGCGTCAAAATCTTAACATCCCGTGTAATCTGTACATTTTTTCCGATTTCAATCATCCAAGGACGTGTAAGATCCAACAGAACGAAAGCAGGATTTGAAAAAATTGCCGTTCCTTCGCCTATTTTCATTCCCTGTTCTCTTAGATATTGGATCCATTTTTCTGAAGAGGTTCTGCAATATAATTTGCGCAATATTTTTCGTGCTTTATTTAACTTTTCAAACATTTTAATCCTCTGAAACAGATAATAAATCAAATTAAATAAATAAACAGCAAAGACTGCAAAAGCGATCTTTGCTGTTCTCAATAATTTTAGCCGTTAATTTGCTTTGCGATTTCCTCTGCAAAGTTTTCCTGGCGCTTTTCAAGGCCTTCGCCTCTGGTCATGCGAATAAAACCGTTGATCTTGATCTCTGTGCCGAGTGCTTTGGCAACGGAATCCACATAGCCTTTAACATTGCCGTCATAAAGATCACCGCGAACAAATTCCTGATCCACAAGGCAGTTTTCTTTGTAATACTTGCCCATTTTTCCGGCTGCGATCTTTTCAAGAACTGCCTCCGGCTTAGAAGCCATTTTAGGATCTTCTTTCATCTGAGAAGCCAGAATGCTCTTTTCATGCGCGATAACATCAGCGGGTACGGATGCCTCATCCAGATACGGCGGGTTCATTGCAGCAATCTGCATAGCAACGTTTTTGCCCATATCCTTGAATTCGGCTGTTGCCGCCTTAGATTCGTCAGCCGCATCAAAGCCTACCATAACGCCTACAGAGCCGCCTGCATGCACATAAGTTGCAAGCAAGCCCTCCATAACCTCAAAGCGGCGGATTTTCATGTTCTCGCCGATGGCAAGGATAAGATCATTGAGCGTTTCGGAAACGGTTCTGCCCGTGCCCATATATTCGGCAGCGGTGAGTTCCTCAACCGTTTTTACACCGGTTGCAACGATCGTTTTTGCGCAGTCTGTAACAAACTGAACAAACTTATCGTTTTTGGCAACGAAATCGGTTTCAGAGTTTACTTCAATTACAACGCCCTTTTTAGCAGCGTCGTCCGCATAAGAGAGAACAATACCCTCCGCAGCGATTCTTGCAGCCTTTTTCTGGGCAGCGGCAAGACCTCTCTCACGGAGATAGTCGATTGCCTTATCCATATCGCCGTCAGCCTCTGTAAGAGCCTTTTTACACTCCATCATGCCGACGCCTGTTTTTTCACGAAGAGCCTTAACATCCTGAGCTGTAAAATTCATTACGATTCCTCCAAAATATTAAAATCCGATAAAATACGATTATTCAGCGGCGGTTTCTTCTGCAGCGGCTTCTGCCGGAGCATCCTCTTTCGGAGTTTCCGCCTCAGCGCCGTCCTCTGCAACATCGCTGCCGTCTCTGCCCTCGATAACGGCAGATGCCATAGCGCCGGCAATCAGTTTTACGGCGCGGATCGCGTCATCATTTCCGGGGATAACATAATCGATCTCATCCGGGTCACAGTTTGTATCTACAATCGCTACGATCGGAAGACCGAGTTTCATAGCCTCGGATACCGCAATTCTTTCCTTGCGGGGATCTACGATAAACATAGCATCCGGAACTTTCTTCATTTCGGTGATACCGCCGAGATACTTTTCAAGTTTTTCGATCTGAAGTTCAAGACCGGCAGCCTCTTTCTTGGTAAGAAGATCAAAAGTGCCGTCCTCTCTCATTTTCTTGAGCTGCGCAAGGCGGGCAACACGGCCGCGGATGGTTTTGAAGTTGGTGAGCATACCGCCGAGCCAGCGTGCGTTTACATACGGCATGGAGCAGCGCTCTGCCTCTTCCTTGATAGATTCCTGCGCCTGCTTTTTGGTGCCTACAAAAATGATAGAGCCGCCTTCAGCAGCAAGATCGCGAACGAACATATAAGCCTCGTCCAGTTTCTTAACTGTTTTCTGAAGATCGATGATGTAGATGCCGTTGCGCTCTGTGAAGATATACGGAGCCATTTTGGGGTTCCATCTTCTTGTCTGGTGACCGAAATGAACACCGGCCTCCAAAAGCTGTTTCATAGAAACTACGTTTGCCATTCTAAAATTCCTCCTTTAGGTTATTCCTCCGCCGTGCCTATGGCAAAGCGCCCCGAAAGATCACCAAGGGGTGCAGACACTGCGTGTGGATTGCACAGGCTATATCCGTGCTGAAATATATTACCATAAGCGCAAGCCAAAATCAAGAAAAATTTTTATTTATTTTATTTAGATATACAGATCCCGAATCTGGCGGCGGGCAAGGATCTCCGCAGAAACGTCAAGCGCAGCAAGCGCAACAGGATCATACTTTGCGGAAAGCGCGGTTCGGATCAGCAGATCGGCAAGATCCGGATTCTTCGGCAGGAGCGGCCCGTGGCAGTAGGTGCAAAATGTATTTTTATACCGTGCGCCCTCCGTTTTATCCGCGCCGTTGTTGCCGTGCCCTTTCAGGACTTTTCCGAGCGGGGCAATACCGTCGCCCAGAAAGGTGCGCCCGGAATGATTCTCAAAGCCGATCACCCGGATCTTTTCCGCTGTTTTAAACTCGTAATTTCCGATCAGGCGTTTTTCCCCGGCGCAGGTATAAAAATCAAGAATACCTGTAAACTCCAAATGTTCGCCAGCAGCCGTTTCATAAAATCTGCCAAGCAGCTGATAGCCGCCGCAGATGGCGAGCAGGACTGTGCCGTTTTCAACCGCATGATGCAGTGAATCCCTCTTTTTGACTGTCAGATCACGCAATACCAGTTTCTGTTCCCGATCCTGCCCGCCGCCGATAAAAATGAGATCATAATCTGAAAAATCAAAATCGCGCCCGGCGATGAGCGGCGTTACGGAACAAGCGATTTCTCTCCACTCGCACCGCTTTTTTATGCACAGAATATTGCCGGAATCGCCGTACAGATTCAACAGATCGGGATAGAGATGCGCCACTTTCAGTTTCACTGCCAAAACTCCTTTTTGCCTGATTTTTTCGCAAAATACGGACGCAGTGCCATCATTGCCGTATAAGTTGGTATGATCACGGTGTCCGGCTCATCGGTTATGGTTTTGAATTCATCGTAGTTTTTTATAATCTGCGCGTCTATATCCGCATATTTGAGCCGCAGCGCCATATCGCCGGAGCGTATGCCGAAAGCGTAGACATTTTCAACATTCTCACCAATACGAATCTCCGCATCCCAGATCCAGGAAACGTCTTTGCCGTCCGCATCATTATCATTCAGCACAAAGATAAGATTATGTATTTTGAGCGGTTTCAGGTAATTCACCGTTTGGGTGAAACCCGCAGGATTTTTGACGAGCAGCATGCGCACGTTGCCGAACGTTTCCATTCTGCCGAACGCGCCGCCAAAGGAAGAAAGGGTGTTTTCCACCGTATCCAGCGCAACGCCGCATTCGCAAAGCGCTGCCGCTGCGGCAAGCGCATTGTAAATATTGTAAATTCCGCCGAGGTTTACGGAAAGCAGTGCCGATTTTCCGCGAAGATTGGCGAAAACCGTCGAACTGTCCGGCGTTTGGGCAGTGATCTCCTCCGCCGAATAATCCGGTTCTTCACGCGCATAGCCGCATCCGGGGCAGGAAAAGCCGCCGAGCTGGCTGTAGGTTCGAAACGAATAGGCATACGGCGTGCCGCAGAACACACAGAACTCGCTTTCTCCTTTGCCGCCGAGGGAAAGCGATTTGTTCATGCCGAAAGAAACATATTGGTTTTCAAGGCGGCTGAGGCTGAAAGAAAGCGGATCATCCGCATTTAAAACGAGCCTTGCGTTTTTCATATTGAGAGCGCCCGTTTTTATGGCGGAGAGGGTTGAGGAAACTTCACCGTATCTATCCAGCTGATCGCGGAAAATATTGGTTACAACAAGGATATCGGCGTCAAGATACCGGCTGATCTTTTTCAGGGCGTTTTCATCACATTCTAAAACGGCGTATTCATATCTGCACCGGCCGAAAAGATCTGAATTTGAGATAAAGGCAGCCGTTACGCCGGTGATCAGATTCGCGCCGGAGCGGTTTAAAAAGCACGGCACGCCGGCATTTTTTAAGCCGGATTCTATGATACGTGCCGTAGTTGTCTTTCCGTTTGTGCCGGTTACGGCTATGATCTTTACACCACGGGAAAGATCACGCAAAATATCTTTTTTGAAAAAAAGCGCCAATTTCCCGGGAAAAGTGGTTGCGCCCCTGCCGAAAAAGCGCAGTATTTTTTCGCATAACTTTGCGGCGGCAACAAGAATTGCGATCATCATAATAAATTATATTGCATATAAAATTTATTATGATAAAATAGTGGTAAAGAAACAGAAAGGCGGGAATTTAATGCTTGAGGAAATGATTGCGGCAGTGCGCGGCGCGCAGAAGATATACAAGAGCGCCCATGGCGACCTTGGCATAAAAGAAAAATCATCCGACGTGGATCTTGTAACACAATATGACGGCAAAATACAGGAATATTTGTTTGCAGAACTGGCAAAGGCGGTGCCCGGCTGCTCTTTTTTGGGCGAAGAAGGCGGCGGCGAAAAGAAATTAACAGACGGTTACTGCTTTATTATTGACCCGATAGACGGCACAACAAATTTTGTAAAAGGCTTTCAGCACAGCGCCATTTCCGTTGGGCTGGCGAAAGACAAAGAACTGATCGCCGGGGTTGTTTTGGACCCGGATCTGGACAATCTGTTTTACGCAGAAAAAGGCAAGGGCGCTTATCTGAACGGAAAACCGATCCACGTTTCTGACTGCGCGCTTAAAGAGAGCCTTGTGCTTTTCGGCACCTGCCCTTATGAGCACGAACTGGCGGAAAAGACCTTTAAACTGACCGAGCAGATCTTTTACAACTGCCTTGAGGTGCGCCGCTGCGGTTCCGCCGCGCTGGACATATGCTATGTTGCCGCAGGAAAGGCGGATCTTTACTATGAACTGATCCTGCGCCCGTGGGATCTTGCCGGCGCAACCGTTATTTTGCGCGAGGCGGGCGGCATTTGCAAAACCGTGGAGGGAGACGAAATAGACCTCACAAAAATTCGGTCTTACGTATGCTCCGGCGGCAAAAACCTGAAAGCATTTTATGAAATCGCAAATGGAATATTATAGTTTTAACAGATACCTGCGCAACCGATTCGGATGCAAGATATATAAGATCAGTATCAACGGCGGCTTCACCTGCCCAAACAGAGACGGCACCTGCGGCACGCGCGGCTGCATCTTCTGTTCTGCCGGCGGAAGCGGAGATTTTGCGGAAAGCCCTGAACTTTCAATAACACAGCAGATAGAAAAAGGGAAAGAAAGAGCAAAGAACAAAATAAAAAGCGGAAAGTACATTGCTTATTTTCAGGCATTTACAAATACCTATGCGCCTGTTGAAACGCTGAGGAAAAAGTTTACACAAGCGATAAACCACCCTGATATAGTTATGCTTTCCGTTGCTACAAGGCCTGACTGCCTGCCGGATGACGTGATTGATCTGCTTGCTCAACTGAATACGATCAAACCGGTATCGGTTGAACTGGGGCTTCAAACCATTCACCAAAAAAGCGCCGATTATATACGGCGCGGATATAACCTTGCCTGCTTTGACGATGCCGTTTGCAGGCTGAAAGAAGCAGGGCTTGAAGTGGTGTGCCACATCATCCTTGGCCTGCCGGGCGAAAGCAAAAGCGATATGCTGCAAAGTGTGGACTACGCCTGCAAGAGCGGAATAAACGGCATAAAATTACAACTTTTGCACGTTTTGAAAAATACAGATCTTGAAAAGGAGTACCGGGCAGGCAATTTTAAAATGCTGACTTTTGAGGAATATTTGGATATTATAAAAAGCTGCGTGGAGATCATACCGAAAGAGATTGTGATCCACCGCCTGACGGGCGACGGCGCAAAAAAAGACCTGATTGCCCCGCTTTGGAGCGCGGATAAAAAGAAAGTATTAAACGCAATTTCAAAATTATAGCAAAACAAAAGCGGTATACCGCCTGTTACAAGGCAGTATGCCGCTTTTGTTATATATTACCGTCTTCAGGTAGGTTTGCGCGAAAGGATTCGCCTGCCGCGGAATACAAAAGAACGCCGTATCATTCATAAAAACCGATCTCAGAAAGCACCGGAGCGCTCCTGCTCTGGCGGATAATAACACGCGCGCCCGTACATTTTTTGCCTTTTATTTTTGCGATCTTGCAGGAGCCGATAACCGTGCCGGAATAAACATGCACATAATTGCCGTTTTCTTTTTTTAGGAAGATATCAAACGCCTCCACACGCTGGGAATAGCGGATATCCTCTTTAAGAATGACATATTTTAACTTTTTTTCACTGTCAAACGTGAAATCCAGCACGCCGTCCGTTTCCTTAAGCATGCCGAACTTTTCCACGAGAACAGGTTTGGAGTACAACCCTTCTATCTTGTTTCCAAGGGAACGCAGCGCCACGGCATCGTTGATATGGATCGTGCCCTTATCGCTTGGCGGCACATTTAAAAGAAGTGTGCAGTTGTTGCCCACGGAATTCAGATAAATATTGAAAAGTTTTTTTGCGCTTTTAACCGTGAAATTCGTTTTTTTGGAATAGAACCAGCCCTTGCGGATGGAAACATCCACCTCTGCCGGATACCAGCAGATTTCGGGGCAGTTTTTCAAAAGATCCCGGCTGCCGAGGTCTTCATCCGTTGAAGTGCATTTTTTCATTCCGCCTGCGTCCGATTCCGCATGCTGGCTCTTTTCCGCAACTGTTTCCGCCGTTTTCAGGTATGACGGCACAACCGAAAATTCAGATTTACGTGTTTTGCCGCCCTCATTGCCGACCCAGCGGATATCCGGCCCGCAGACGGCGATATTCGCATCCGGCTGCAGTTCCCGGATCAGTTTATAATATCTCTGCCAGTCATACTCAAAGGCTTTTGCGTCCGCGCCTTTGGCGCCGTCAAACCACACCTCTGATATGGTGCCGTAATTTGTTAACAACTCGGTAAGCTGATTGCAGAAATAATCGTTATAATCCGGGGTGCCATACGTTGGCTCGTGCATATCCCAAGGGGAAAGATACACGCCGAAATCCAGCCCTGCTTTACGGCACTCGTCCGACACCATTTTAACGATATCGCCCTCAAAATCCGAATACTTAACGGAAAACGAGGTGTAATCGCTGGGCCAAAGGCAAAAGCCGTCGTGATGCTTGCACGTTAAAATAATGCCGGTTGCGCCGCTGGACTGCGCGCATTTAATCCACTGCGCAGCGTTGATCTTTTTTATGGTAAAATCCGTGACTTTTTCATTTCCTACGCCCCATTCCCTGCCGGTAGCGGTATTCATGCCGAAATGCATAAACAGATAAAACGGTTTTTCGGCAAGGCGCTGCTGCCGTTTGGACGGCAAAACGGAGATCAGCCTGTCCACCTCAGGGGAATGCAGCGGCACGCCGTTATTCTCATTCGTCCAGTTGGATTCAAACGGATTTTTCATTTTTTTCTACCTCTGTTGATCGCAGTTATAAATTCATCTTTATCGTTTAAATTCCACACGCATTTATACCAGCAATAGCGGATAAATTCGCCGAAAGTCATATAAAACGTCTGTTCCCGGTTTTCATCGACCTCATCAAATGTTTTTGACACGATCTGACCATGTTTTCCTTTGACCTCTGTTGCGGCGATAACAACAACATCCTGATCCACCGGAAGAATCACGGAATCTTTGCCCTTAACATCCAGTTCAACGATATAGAAGCAAAGCCCTTTAACGATATTATCCCTGCCCAGCGTATGGCTGTGGGTGGCTTCAAAGCCGAGTTTGCCGTGTTTTACAAAAGCAATGTCGCCAAGATCCGGCAGATCCCAGCCCGCGAAAGGCTCTGTGGCGCTGAGCACGGTTTTGGTTACGGTTGCTCCGTCCACATCAAAACGGACTTTTTTATCGCCGCCGAACGACGCGCACAGCAGGCAGAATTTATCCGCGCTGCCGGTGAGTTTCACGGTCTGCCCTTTCATGATGCAGGCATTTTTCTCTGTTTTTGAGATCTCAAACCGAATGCCGTTTGCCGTGATCTGCTCGGGAATCAGTTCGCAGGGGATATTCTTTTCAAAATCGCCTGTTTGCTCTCCGTTTGCCGTAATGATATTCTTATCATACGCAAGCTGCGCCGGAACGGAAATCGGTTTTTCTGCCTGCACGCGGCTCTTTTTCAGTGTGAGCGCAAAACTGCGAATCTGATATGGGGTAAAAGACGTTACAAGTTTGCCGTCTTCAACAACAGCGCTGCCAAGCGGCTCCTCGCTTGCGTAAATTTCCCTTGCGCTTTCTATACCCTCGCCGAGCGAAAGCGTAAATTTATCATGAGAACTTCCCGCGCCCTCGTTTAAGCGGACAACGATTTCCTCGCTTTCCTCCGCTTTTTTGACAGCGCGGAGAATGACCTGATTGGAAGAAACCGAACCGAAACTGTATGCCGAGCCGAGCGCGCCGGAATGCTTGGCGCATGCGTAAGCCGTAAGCGGCTGAACGAATTTTCTTGCCTCCAGCTGCGTATCGGAAAGATCTGAGCCGGCATGGCTGAAGATAGCAAATGAATATCTGTTCAGACCGATATCCATCATGGACTGCATGGAATCGATCCTGTAATTCTTGCGCGGCGTATGCAGCACGGTAAGGCGCAGTGTATCATCGCTGAATTTATCCCAGCCGTATTTGCACTCGCTGATCACGGAAACGCCGTATTCGCCGCTCTCATCCGTAAGATCCGCCCATTTCTGCGCAGGCACTTCAAAGAGCTTTTCGCTCATATTGCCTCTTTTAATTGCGCCGAGACCAAGATCAAACGTAGCCTGCTTATTGGAACAGGTAAAAGAAAATCTGTGCTTTGCAAGCGTGCAAAGATTCTGCCACTCGATCTCAGAATACACTTCCACGCATTTTCCGCCGCTTGTAAGGGCGATATAATACGTAAAACGGGAACGGTTCTTATCCTGCTGCACAACCTTGAACGCCGCTCTTGCAGGGCCGGTCTCCTCCACGGAAATGCTGACAAGACGTGGGATCCTGTCCGCCTCTTTATTTGCCTCTTTAAAATTCATTTCCCAAGCAGGCCAGTCCTTGGAACCGGTATATTTGAACAGACCGAGAATCACCGGCTCTTTCAGAAGTTCTTTTTCGCCGAGGGTCTTATCCAAAATCGAGGTGATATTGCCCATTTTATTCAGGGTAACAACATATTTTTCATTTTCAAGGATATTTTCCGTGCTGATCTTAAGATCTGATTCCAAACGGCACGGAATATCGCTTGGGCGCACGTCATAAACGCGGTAGCCGAGGCTGCCGACCTCTGCAATGAACAAAATTTCCTTAACGCCGTTTTGCTCAGCATTAACCTGGCTTTTCACTTCTTTTCCGGCATCATCAAATACACGCACATACTGCGTTTTTATGCCATCAAGATAGATGGTTACAGCGGCTTTCGTATCCGCCTCAACGGGGTTAGAGACCATGACCGGCGTACCTTCGCAGAAATCTGTTTTCATCAGCGAGGCTACCCCGCAGGCGGCGTTTTCCAGTTCTGAAGTAAACTGATTGGCAGAGAGCGCAAGATCATTCCAGCTGCGGCGGTATACGCGCTGAACGCTGGTGCCGGGCATATCATCGTGGAACTGATGCGCGATCGCGCGTTTCCACGCTCTGTTGAGAACCGTTCTGTTGTAATCCGCGGCGCCGAAATATTCGGCGGCAACGCTGTTGATCTCCGCGATCGTTCCGAGTTCCTCACAGCGCCGGTTCCACCTTTTGCCTACTGCTCTTGAAGTATAGCCGCCCACGCCGTGGTTTTGCATAACCAGTTCCGTTTTCCACTGCGGCAGTTTCTCTTTTTGCTCCGGCGTGAGTTTATTTTCCATATCACGGAAGATCTCGTCCGCCTCGGCAACATACACTTCCATATTGCTGTTTGGATTGCCCGCCACTTCCTGCTCCACAAAAGCGACAGATTTTTCTTTCGGCGCGCCGCCGCGGTCACCGATCCCGTGGAAGATATAGGTCCAGTCCAGATCATATTTCTCATTGACTTTCAGTTTATTGCGGACAAAATCCCAGTCGCGCAGTTTGGTCAGCGTAAAATAATAATCGTGCGGATTGGTATTGGCATAGATAAAATTGCCGTCCACGCCGTACCACTTACCCAGATCAAACGGCACGCCGTAAGCGCTACCCCAGGCAAGTTTCTGCGTTGTAAAGCCAAGCAGGTTTGCATGGTGCGCAATGGACGGAAGCGCCCAGCCGAAACCGAAACAATCCGGCAAAAAGATATCTTTGCTGCGTTTGCCGAATGTTTTGTCAAAATAAGAATTGCCGATCAGAATATTTCTGAACAACGCCTCGGGCGACGGAATATTCGTATCTCCGTTCTCAAAAGCGGATCCGCAGACGTTCCACCTGCCCTCTTTAACATATTCCTTCATCTGCTCAAACAGTTCGGGATAATATTCCTGCATCAGTTCATAGCGGTAAGAACCTTCAAAGTTGAACTTATAGGTTTTATACTTTTTTAAAAGTTTAAAATTATCCACAAGGGTGTTATATATGTATTTGGAAACGGTTTTTTCAAAATCCCAGCTCCACACCGTATCCAGATGGGCGGTAGCAACGGTATAGATTTTCTTTTTATCCCTCATATCAGCACCTCATAAAAAGGCGCGGCGGATCAAGCGCCGCGCCGGTTTTTAAACAGCAACTATATTTACAAGTTTATTCGGAACGTAAATTTCTTTTTTAATGGTCTTGCCCGCTATGGCAGACGCAATCTTTTCATCCTGTTTTGCAAGGGCAAGCACCTGATCCTTGGGCATATCCACGGGGATTGTCATACGGGAGCGGACTTTGCCCATGATCTGCAAAACGATCTCCACGCTGTTTTCAACGGTTTTAGATTCATCATATTCCGGCCACTTTGCCTCATGAACGAATCCGCCGAAATGCATGTTTTCCCACATTTCTTCCGTTACGTGCGGCGCAAACGGGTTAAGAAGAATAGTCAGCGTGCGCAGTTCACCTCTGGTGATGCGCTTTTGATCATAGATCTTATTAAGCAGAGTCATCATGGAGGCGATCGCCGTATTGCACTTAAGATTTTCAATATCTTCGGAAACTTTTTTGATCGTTTTATGCATCAGCGGTTCCAGTTCCGTGCTGTATTCTTCTGAATTCGTAACGATCTCCTGAAGATTCCAGAAACGTTCCACAAATCGTTTACAGCCCTTAATGGAATCCGAATTCCACGGCGCCGCCTTTTCAAAATCGCCGATAAACATCTCGTAAAGGCGCATGGTATCCGCGCCGTAACGGTCTACGATCTCATCCGGATTCACAACATTGCCCCTGGATTTACTCATTTTTTCTCCGTTTTCGCCAAGGATCATACCGTGGGAAGTACGTTTTTTATAGGGCTCGGAAGTGGGCACCACACCGATATCATAAAGGAACTTATGCCAGAAACGGCTGTAAAGCAGGTGCAGAGTCGTATGCTCCATACCGCCGTTATACCAGTCAACAGGAGTCCAGTAATCCAGCGCCTCTTTTGAGGCAAGCGCCTGATCGTTATGAGGATCTGTGTATCTTAAGAAATACCAGGATGAGCCTGCCCACTGGGGCATGGTATCCGTTTCTCTTTTAGCGGGTCCGCCGCAGCAAGGGCAGGTGGTATTTACCCAGTCTGTGATCTTCGCAAGCGGAGATTCGCCCGTATCCGTAGGCTCATAGGATTCCACATTCGGAAGGCGGAGCGGCAGTTCACTTTCCGGGAGCGGAACATAGCCGCATTTTTCACAGTTTACGATCGGGATCGGCTCGCCCCAGTAACGCTGGCGGCTGAACACCCAGTCGCGAAGTTTGAAGTTCACTTTTTCGCGGCCTTTTCCCTCTTTTTCCAGCCATTCGGTCATTGCCTTTTTAGCATCCTCAACGCTCATGCCTGTAAGGAATCCGCTGTTTACGAGTTTGCCGGTTGCGCAATCCGTAAACGCCTCTTTCTGCACATCCTCGCCGCCTGCCACGACCTCTATGATCGGCAGATCAAATTTTTTGGCAAATTCCCAGTCTCTTGTATCATGGGCGGGCACCGCCATAATGGCGCCTGTGCCGTAAGAAGTTAAAACATAATCGGAAATGAAGATCGGAATCTCCTGATCGTTTACGGGATTGATACCCATAACACCTTCCAGTTTTACGCCTGTTTTTTCCTTATTGATCTCGGTGCGCTCAAAATCGCTCTTTTTCGCTGCCTCCTGCTGATACGCGCGCACCTCATCCATATTTTTAATGTTGGGCGCCCACTTTTCAATCAAGGGGTGTTCCGGAGAGATAACCATATAGGTTGCGCCGAAAAGCGTATCGCACCGGGTTGTATAAACGGTTAACGTATCGCCGAGCGTGGTGGTGAAATCCACCTCCGCGCCGTGGCTCTTGCCGATCCAGTTTCTCTGCTGCACCTTAACGCGGTCTATAAAATCCACATCGTCCAGATCTTTTACAAGGCGGTCGGCATACGCGGTGATCTTCAGCATCCACTGGCTCTGCTCTTTTCTGATGACCTCGGAACCGCAGCGCTCGCACACGCCGTTTACAACTTCCTCGTTTGCAAGCACGCATTTGCAGGAGGTGCACCAGTTTACCGCCATTTTCTTTTTGTAGGCAAGGCCGCGCTCAAATAGCTGAAGGAAGATCCACTGGGTCCACTTATAGTAATCGGGATCCGTAGTATTGATCTCTCTTGTCCAGTCAAAAGAAAAACCGAGCGCCTGAAGCTGGCTCTTGAAATGGGCAATATTATTCTTTGTTACCTCCGCCGGATGAACGTGATTCTTGATTGCGTAATTTTCCGTTGGAAGCCCGAACGCATCCCAGCCCATGGGATAAAGCACATTATAGCCCTGCAGCCTTTTCTTTCTTGCCACGATATCCAGCGCCGTATAAGAACGCGGGTGGCCTACATGAAGCCCCTGACCGCTGGGATAGGGAAATTCAACCAGGCAATAAAATTTTGGAAGTGAATAATCGTTTTTTGCGGCAAAGGTATTCTGCGAATACCAGATATCCTGCCACTTCTTTTCCACCTGTTTAAAATTATATTCCATATATATCCTCCTTCAGTTTTCAAGCAGCGTTGACGGATCGATCTCTTCCCCGTCCTCCCAAAGGCGCTCCAGCTGAAAATACTGCCTTTGCTCCTTATGGAAAACGTGAACAACAACAGAGCCGTAATCCAAGCAGATCCAGCCGGACTGCCTGCCTTCTATATGATGCGGTTCCTCGCCCGCCCCGCTGAGTTTAAACTCAACTTCCTCAGCAATGGCGCGGGTCTGAGTATTTGAATCACCGCTTACAAACACAAAATAATCCGCAAGCACGGAAATATCCCTTATTTTTATAACACGGATCTCGTGGCCTTTTTTACTGTCTGCCGCCTGCACGGCGATCTTTACAATATCAAGTGAAGTCATACTAATCCTTTATCTTTTCCTCCAACAAATAATTATAGCATTCCAGTGTGTCCGGGTGGATTAAGGCGTTTTCACCCAAAAGTTTATTCATAGTATATTTTAACGAATACAGAATGGCTTCTTCCAAACTGACTTCTGCAAGGGCGCGCATTTCGGCCACATCGGGATACTCCCGATCCGCCGAGATAAAATCCGCCGTATAAACAACCCTTTCCAGCAAAGTCATACCCCGCCTGCCTGTTGTGTGATACCGTATGGCGCCAAGAATTTCCGGATCCCCGATTCCAAGCACAGTGCGGCAATACGCCTCGCCCGATTTCTGATGGATAACAGCGGGATTATGAAGTTCCAGTTTAGAAAGCACATCGCCGCCCTTTGTGATATATTCATACTGTTCGGAAAGCGGCGTTTCTTTGGTAATATCATGCAGTATACCCGCAAGGCGCGCCTTTTCTTCCTCTGCGCCGTATCGTTTTGCAAGGTGCACTGCGGATTCGGCAACATTCAGGGAATGCCTGAATCTGTGGGGAGACAGGCGGCCCTTTAGGATGGCAGTATATTTTTCAAAATCCGTCAACATAAAGCCCCTTTTCTTTAATATAATCCAAAACACATGCCGGCACAAGACCCGAAATATCATAATTTTTTTTTATTTTATCCCGAATCTCACTGCTTGAAACAACAACCGGTTCAAAATCCGCAATATACACGCGGCTGCCGCTAAAATGCGATTTTGAAAAATCCAGCAGCCGTTTGCGCGCATTCTCTTCCCGCGCGGCTGTGCAGAGCGTTACGTTTGCAAGTATATCCGAATACCTGTACCACGCTTCAAACTTTAAAAACTGATCTTCGCCAACGATCAGAAACAACTGCGCGGCGGGATATTCTTTTTTTAGAATCTGAACCGTGTCGTAAGTATAACTTTTGCCGCTGCGCCGGAATTCCAGATCCGAAACCAAAACTTTTTGGTTGCCCGAAAACGCGGCTTTTAGCATAGCAAAGCGCGCCTGCGCCGGCGCAAAATCCCGGCAGGTTCTGTGCGGCGGATTCCCGGTTGGAATCACACAGAGCAGATCCAGATCCAAAAGATCTATATATTTTTCTGCAAGGTTGATATGCCCGTTATGGACCGGATTGAACGCGCCGCCGAAAATGCCCAGTTTCAATGCCGCTCTCCCCTGCTGCGCACGCCGCCTCTATACAGTTTACGGCTGCGGGTTTCTTCCTGTGCATGGCGGCTGCGCATGCCTCTGATTTTAACCTGCTTTTTTGCCGGCTTTTTCTTCTTCGCCGCGGCAGCCTTTTTGGCTTTGATCTTTTCCTCATCCGCTTTTCTGTAAAGCACGATCACGCCGCCGATGACCTGAATGACCTCCGCGCCGAGCAGAGACTGCAGCTCATCCGCCAGTTCGCGCGGTTTTTTCGGGGAGGTTTCAAGATGAACCCGTATTTTGAGCAGTTCACGGGCGTCCAGCGCGTCATCAAGCTGTGAAATCAGGTTTTCCGAAATGCCTTCTTTTCCGATCTGAAAGATCGGTTCCAGCGGATTTGCGGCAGCCCTGAGCGCCGCTCTTTCCTTTGAATTCATAAAATTTTCTCCAGTTCTTTTTTAAGGAGGCGTAAAGCGTTGCCTCTGTGGCTTATCTTATCCTTTTCCTCTGCGGAATATCTGCCGAACGATCTGCCGTTTACCAAAAACAGCGGATCATACCCAAACCCTGCATTGCCGTCCCGCTCAAAGCCGATAAATCCCGGGCACTCTCCGCGAACGGTGATTTCGCGCCCGTCCGGGAAAATGCAGCATACGGCGCAAACGTAATGCGCCGTTCTTTTTTCCATTGGAACGTCTCTCAGTTTTTCCAGCAGCAGATCATTGTTTTTTTCGTCGTTGCCGTGTTCGCCGGCAAACCTTGCGGAATAAATACCGGGCGCACCGCCGAGAAAATCCACGCAAAGGCCGCTGTCGTCCGCAATGGACGGAAGATGGGTGATATCACAGGCAGATCTTGCCTTAATATGCGCATTTTCCTCAAACGTGGAACCGTTTTCCTCCACTTCCGGCAGCGTTATGCCGATACTTTTCGCCGTGAGCACATTTACACCGAGCGGGGATAAGATCCTTTGCAGTTCCTCCAGCTTTTTCATATTATTGGTTGCTAAAATAAAATCCATTATTTCTCCTCTTCATCAAACAGGCCGGCGGCAAAGGCGTCCGCGTCAAACGGCTGCAGATCGTCGATCTGCTCGCCCACGCCTACAAATTTTACCGGAACATCCAGTTCGTTATTTATGGCAAGAACAACGCCGCCCCTTGCAGTGCCGTCCAGTTTTGTGAGCACAATGCCCGTAATTCCGGCAGCGTCTTTAAAATCTTTTGCCTGATTTACGGCGTTCTGACCGGTGGTAGCATCCAGCACAAGCAGCACTTCTTTTGAGGCGTCCGGCAGTTCGCGGTCTATAACTCTGCTGATCTTATTCAGCTCTTCCATCAGATTTTTCTTATTGTGAAGCCTGCCGGCAGTATCAATGATGATTACATCGGCGCCCCTTGCCTTGCCTGCCTGAACGGTGTCAAACACAACGGACGCGGGATCGGAACCCTCCGCGGATTTAATCAGATCCACGCCGGCTCTGTCCGCCCAAACCTGCAACTGCTCAATCGCGGCAGCCCGGAACGTATCCGCGGCGCCGAGAATCACTTTTCTGCCCTGATCTTTCAGCCGAAGGGCCAGTTTACCGATCGTGGTTGTTTTGCCCACGCCGTTTACGCCGATCACAAGAATTACGGAAGGCTTGGTGCGCAGTTTCAAATAACTGCCGCCCCAGACGATACCGGAAACGATATCCTTTAGCGTTTCGCGCACTTTTTTCACATCTGTAATTCTGTCATTCTCTACCTTTTCACGCAGGCTTTTGATGATCTTTTCGGCAGTGGGGAATCCCACGTCGCCCATGATCAGGATCTCTTCCAGTTCCTCATAAAGATCATCCGTGATCTGCTCATAATTTTCAACGACCTCATTGATCTGGGCGGTAATGCCCTGCTCTCTTGTTTTTCTGAGGCCCTTTCTGAATTTATCAAACAATCCCATTTGACTGCACCTCTCTTTTGCGGTATGTATTACGCATCCAGACCCATTTTTGCCGCGAGTTCGGCGGACTGGAGTTCAAGCAGTTTGGAAACGCCCTTTTCCTGCATTGTAACGCCGTAAAGAACATCTGCCTCCTCCATTGTGCCGCGCCTGTGGGTTATGGAGATAAACTGCGTTTTATCCGTCATTTTGCGCATATATTTTGCAAACCGCTCTACGTTTACATCGTCCAGCGCGGCCTCTACCTCGTCATAAATACAAAACGGAGACGGCGTTACGCGCAGCACGCTGAACAGCAGCGCCAGCGCGGCGAGCGATTTTTCACCGCCGGAAAACAGATTGATATTCTGAACGGATTTTCCGGGCGGCTGAATTTTGATCTCGATCGGGCTTTCCAGGCAGTTATCGGGTTCTTCCAAAACGATCTCTCCCTTGCCGCCGCCGAAGAAATCCGCAAAGCACTGTTTAAATTCTTCGTTTATTCTGTTAAACTGGGTCATAAACTTTTCGCTCATAGAAGAAGTCAGATCCTCTATGATCTTGCTCAATTCGGATTTTGACTTTTCAATATCGTCGATCTGCTCTTTCAGAAATTCGTATCTTTCCGAAACCTCTTTATACTCTTCGATCGCGCCCACGTTTATGGAACCGAGTTTCTTGATGGCAACTTTGATCTCGTGCAGGCGTTTCTTTGCCGCATCCATATTTTCGATCTGAATGTCCAGCGCCTCTGCCTCGCGGCGTGTGAGTTCATACTGCTCAAACAGCATATCGTTCAGTTCGTCATACTCTTTGCGCATGGCGATCTTACGCTCATCCAAACGCACGATCTCCGCCGAAAGTTTTTCCCTTTCCTGGCTTTTATTTCTTTCCAGCGTGCGCAGTTCGGAAGAACGCTTATCCAAATCGTTTCTGCTTTCGATCAGCTCGGCAATCTCGTTGGCGGAACTGCCGGATCGTTCACGCAAAGCCTGCGCTTGCTGTTTGATCTGCTCGATCTGCGTTTTCAGCACATCGCTTTTTTCCCGGATGGAAGCGATCTCTTTTTCTATCTCGCCCACACGATCAGACTGTGTGGATTTTCTGGACTGCAATTCTTCAATGGAAAGGCTTGCCGCCTGAGAATCCTTGGCAAGCGTAACCAGTTCTAGATTGATCTCCTCCGCCGTTTTGCGCAGTTCCTCGCGTTTTTCCTGCGTGCCCTGCGCGTCTCCGGTTACACGGGCGATCTCGCTTTCCGTTTCACTGATCTTTGCCTGCACCTCGTCTGCGCCCTGCTGCGCAGATTCGCTTTCTTTTTTAAACTGCGCGATCCTTGCGCCGGCATTGTCTTTCTCAGACTGAAGCACAGACAGCCTGTTGCCGAGGGTTTCCAGTTTTTCACGGATGCGCTGTTCCTCGCCCTCGGCGCGGATCAGATCTTCTTTGGCTGTCATCAGATCCGCCTGCGCAGCCTGCATACTTGCGGCGGCATGGTTTGCATCCTCAAACGCTGCCTTATATTCGGCGGAAAGCTTTTGCTGCTCCGCCTCCAGTTTTTTTGCCTCGGAAAGCAGATCTTCTATCATATTTGCGCGGGAAAGGATACCTGCCCCTTTCGCGCGGCTGCCGCCCGTCATGGAGCCGCCGGGATTGATGACCTGCCCGTCCAGCGTAACGATCTTAAACCGGTTTTTGTATTCCTTTGCAATGCCGATGGCACTGTCCATATCATCCGCAATCACAACGCGAGACAGCAGATTGCTGATGATCTGCTTATAGTTTGCATCACAATCCACAAGATCGCTTGCAACGGCAACAAAACCAAGGTGATCTGCCAGGTCTTTTTCATCCAGCGTTCTGCCCTTTATGTTGGAGATCGGCAGAAATGTGGCTCTGCCGAGGTGATTGGCTTTCAAATAGTTGATCGCCCGCTTGGCGTCTGCCTCCGTTGAAGTAACAATATTCTGCATGGCGGCGCCGAGCGCCACTTCCACCGCGGTGGAATACTCGTTTTCCACCTGAATCAACTGGGATAAAACGCCGTGTATTCCGCCCAGCGCACCTGACTGTGCATGGCGCACAACGGCTTTGACAGCGCCGGAATATCCCTCCATATTTTTTTCAAGATCGGAAAGCATTTTGGCGCGCGAGCGTTTTTCAGAAAGGGCGGATGTGATTTGATCTAACCGGGTTTTGAGCTGCTGTGCCTTATCCGTTTTGCCTTTCAGTTTCAAATTAAAACCGTTTAAAGCGTTTGTATTGTCCTCTATTCTGCTATTTAATGCAGCAAGGGTGCGCGCGCTTTGCGCCTGATTTTCCTGTTCTGCTTTGATCTCCTCTTGCAGTTCAAGCGCTGCGGCATCCGCTTCGTCTTTTCTGGATTCGATCTCCTCCATACTGGACTGCGCCTGCGTCAGTTTTACCCGGTAATCGGACAGCTGCATAGTGAGCGACGCAAGACGGCTGTTGAGTTCGGAAGACCGTTTTGAAAATTCCTCGTTGGAACTTAAGATTCTCTGTGTTTCCTCCGTTACAGCCTGTAACTGCGCTCTGCGTTCCTGCGCTCTTTGCGCACACTGCTCGATCAGCGCCTGTTTTTCGGCAATGCCGGCATCGATTGCGTCATTGCCCTTTGCAACGGTATCGATATCGTTTTTGAGCCTGCCAACCGTTTCCTCGTTATGGCTGAGCGTTGCCTCTAAAACAGACGCCTCACCGTCTTTTTTTAGCGCCTGCTCGTCATATTCCGCAGCGGTATTGCGAATCTCGTCTATTTTGGCGTTGATCTTTACCGTTTCTTCCAGTGCGGACTCAATCTCGTTTTCAATGCTTTTCAGTTCGTTTTCACAGATAGTATAGGATTCGTTGGCGGCGTCTATCTTATGCTCCTGCTCACGCAGTTCGTTTGTGAATTTTTTGATCTTATTGATCCAAACACCGATCTCCAGCGTTTTCTTTTCGTCTGAGAGTTTGATGAACTGTGCCGCTTTTTCGCTTTGCACCTTCAAAGGCCCCACACGGCTTTCCAATTCGCCGAGTATATCCAGCAGGCGCACCAGATTTTCCTGCGCCTGATCCAGTCTGCGTTGCGCGTCCGTTCTTTTATGGCGGAAGCGGGATATACCCGCCGCCTCTTCAAAAAGTTCACGCCTGTCCTCATTCTTGGCGGAGATAATGGAATCAATTTTGCCCTGGCCAACAATGGAATAGCCGTCTGCGCCGAGACCGGTATCCATGAAAAGTTCGTGCACATCGCGGCGCCTTACAACTTCGCCGTCAATTTTATATTCGCTTTCGCCGCTTCTGTAATAGCAGCGGGAAACGGTGACCGTATCGCCCTTATCTTTCAGGGTTTTATCCGAATTATCCAGCGTCAGGCGCACCTGCGCGAATCCAACAGGTTTACGCGCCGATGTGCCGCCGAAGATAACATCTTCCATCTTGGAGCCGCGCAGGTTTTTGGTTGAGGTCTCGCCCAGAACCCAGCGCACGGCATCGGAAATATTGCTTTTTCCGGAGCCGTTCGGCCCCACCACGGCAGTGATCCCTTTGCCGAAAGAGAGCACGGTCTTATCGGGAAAAGATTTGAATCCCTGCATTTCAAGTGTTTTTAATATCATTTATACTATCCTCAGCTCATTGGGCTTTAACGCGTTGTTATACCGGATATCCAGTTTATAGCCAGCCTCTTCCAGTGCGGCAAGATTGGATTTTTTATTGCCCAAAAGTTTTGAAATTGATCTTTCGTTGATAAATACCTGATGTTCGCCGGGCGGCAGCTGCGTGATACGGTTGAACATCATTTTGGATATGACCAGTTCGCCCAGACACTCGTGATAGCCGCCGGCAAGCATATTGTTTCTGATCTCCTCGCTTGCGTGCAGACCCACGCGGATAACTTCTATATCATGGCTCTCAAAAAACTCCACCAGATCCGCGCAGAGCGCAATGGTTTTTTTAAGCGGGCATGGCTTATACTTGCCGCTTTCGTAAAGCTTTGCAAGATATGTATCTTTCAGCACAACGGTGGGATAGATCCGAACCGTTTTCGGTTTCAGTTTGGCAAATTCCCTTGCCGTTGCGAAATCCAGCCCTCTGGTAGACGTATACAGATCCGTCATCATCTGCAAGCCGAGATCAAAGCCTTTTTTCTTGATCAGGGCAGATGCGTTTCTGACGTCTTCCGCCGTGTGGCCGCGCATATTGGCGGCAAGAACTTTATCGTTCATATTCTGCGCGCCGAGTTCAATGGAGGTTACGCCGTATTTTTTGAGCAGCGCAAGAACCTCCTCATCAATGAAATCCGGTCTTGTGGAGATCCGGATGCCGGTTGCCTTTCCGCTTTTCACATAAGGATAAGCAGCCTCCAGCAGAGAGAGCATATACGCCCTGTCTATTGCGGTAAAAGAGCCGCCGAAAAACGCGATCTCATATTCGAAAGTATTGTTTTTATTTGAACGCAGTGCCGTTTCCACCGTATCGGCAACATCCTGCGGGGTGGGTGCTTTGGTCTGCCCCGTTATGGTGTTCTGATTACAAAAAGAGCATTGATGCGGGCAGCCGATATGCGGCACAAAAATTGAAATATTGCTTTTTTTCATAAACCCATTAATTGCAAAGCCTGCTTTGCAGCCTCCTGTTCCGCCTGTTTTTTACTTCTTCCCTTTCCTTTTCCGATCACGTTTGAATTCAGGTGCACTTCCACTTCATACCGTTTATCGTGATCAGGGCCGCTTTCCTTTGTGATCACGTAATTGAGCGTTTCCTCGTGGCTTTCCTGCACGATCTCCTGCAGTTTTGTTTTATAATCCTTAAAACTGATGTGATGTGTTTCAACGGAATCATCCAGAAACCGAAGCACAAATCTTCTGGCTTTATCGATACCGCCGTCCAGATAAACAGCGGCAATGAGCGCCTCAAAAGCGTTTTCCAGATTGGAATCCCGCTCATTTCCGCCCGTGGCAAGTTCGCCTTTGCCAAGCAGAAGATAATCGCCCAGTTTGATTCGCCTGGCGTATTCCGAAAGCGATGCCGTGCAGACCAGGCTGGAGCGTAACTTTGTGAGATCCCCCTCTGCCATGGACGGGAATTTTTTATACAGAAAATCCGCCGAGATTAGGGAAAGCACCGCGTCGCCCAGAAATTCAAGCCTTTCGTTAAAAGGGCCCGACCCCCGGTTTTCATTGGCATAACTTCTGTGTGTCACCGCCTGCTTTAAGAGCGATCGTTTCTTAAAAACATAACCTATTTCCTTTTCAAGAGAATTCAGATCTTTATTCATCTTTATCAAATGCCTTTTCCGTTTCGTTTATAAAATCATTTTCAAGGAACCACACCGCCTGTTTGATGGCGTTTTTAAACGTGCGCGCATCCGAACTGCCGTGCGCCTTGATGACCGGTTTTTTCACGCCGAGCAACACAGCGCCGCCGTATTCCTTGTAATCGAACTGCTTTTTCATTTTTCCGATGCCGCCAAGCACGCCGATTGCCGAAAGCATTGTAAAAATGTTCTGCTTAAACACGGATTTCATACCGTTCATGAGCACCTTTGCAACACCTTCGTACATTTTTAAGATTAGGTTTCCGGAAAAGCCGTCCGCCACAACAACATCGGCATCGCCGAACGGGATCTGCCGCGCTTCAATATTGCCCACAAAATGATAATCGGCGTTTTTCATAAGGGCATACGCCTCTTTGACCACGGGTGTGCCTTTGGTTTCTTCCGTGCCGTTATTTGCAAGGGCAACGCGCGGATTTTCATAACCCATAATATGTTTCATATAAAGGCTGCCGAGTTTGCCGAACTCATACAGAAACTCCGCCCTGCATTCGGCGTTTGCGCCGCAGTCCAGCAGCATAAACGGCTTTTTTGCGCTTGGCATAACGGACGCAATACACGGCCGCTTAACGCCTTTGATTCTTTTGGTGATCAGCGTTGCGCCCACGGTGATCGCGCCTGTGTTTCCCGCGGAAACAAACGCGTCTCCGGCGCCTTCATTCAGAAGCCGGAAACCGGTGCCCATGCTGGAATCCGCTTTCTGCCGGAGCACACATTTCGCGTCATCCGTCATCAGAATATCTTCACCGGGCGCATGCGCAATCTCCGTGTTTCTGAGTTGAATATGATTCTCTTTTACGCATTGTGCGATCCTGTTTTCATTGCCGACAAGAAGTATATCCGTGCCGAACGCATCAACGGCCATCTGCGAGCCTTTGATGATCTCAAGCGGCGCGTTATCTCCTCCGAACGCGTCAACAATAATCCTCATCGTTTCTAATCCTTTCCAGCGCGCGCAGCGCTCTTTCAGAGAACGCGGCATAGCGCTGCTTTTTATCCCGGATCTTTGGCTCTATGGGCGGCAAAATACCGAAATTTGCGCCCATGGGCTGAAAATCCCGAACCGTTTCATCACTTATATACGCGCTTAACGCGCCGATCATGGTAACATCCGGCAAAGAGAGCGGAGCCTTGCCGCGCGCAAGGCGAACCGCGTTTTTCCCAGCCATGATGCCGGACGCTGCGGATTCCATATAACCCTCAACGCCGGTGATCTGCCCGGCAAAGAAAACGTTTTTCTGTTTTCTGAGCTGAAAGCCGGAACTGAGCAGGCGCGGCGAATCCAGAAAAGAATTTCTGTGCATTACGCCGTACCTTACAAATTCCGCATGCGCAAGGCCCGGGATCATGGAGAATACACGTTTCTGTTCGCCAAATTTCAGATTGGTCTGAAAACCTACCAGATTAAACATCGTGCCGGCGGCGTTTTCACGCCGCAGCTGCACTGCCGCCCACGGACGGTGCCCGGTTTTTGGATCCGTCAGCCCCACGGGTTTCATGGGCCCGAAACGCGGTGCGTCCGCGCCGCGCTTGGCGAGTTTTTCAATCGGCATACAGCCTTCATACACATCAAAATCATGGAGCACGGCGCCCTGCGCATTTACAAGTTCATGTATAAAATTTTCGTACTGCTCTTTATTGAACGGGCAGTTCAGATAATCACTGTCGCCGCCCCTGCCGTAGCGGGACGCGCCGAAAACGATATCCATATCAATACTTTCCGCCGTAATGATGGGCGCGGCGGCATCGTAAAAGGAAAGGTAATCGCCGCAGAGTTTTTTTATGCTCTCGCTCATGGCGCCGTCCGTCAGGGGGCCGGTTGCAATGATGGTGATTTCCCCCTCACCGAGCGGAATATCCGTGACCTCCTGGCTGACCACGGTAATATTCGGGTGGGAACGTATCTTTTGTGTTACAGCGGCGGAAAACACATTTCTGTCCACCGCAAGGGCGCCGCCGGCGGCAACCGCGCAGTTTCTGGCAACGGGAACGGTAAGCGAGCCGAGACGCGCCATTTCTTCTTTCAGCAGACCCGCGGCGGAATCCAGCCTTGCGGCTTTCAGAGAATTGGAACACACGAGTTCTGCAAAATCGTCCGACCGATGAGCGGCGGATTTTTTCAACGGTTTCTGCTCAAAAAGCGTTACCTTTTTCCCGGCGTTTGCGATCTGCCACGCAGCCTCCGTGCCTGCAAGACCTGCGCCTATCACATTAAACTTCTTCATGATTCTTCGCTTTTCTTTTTCCGGGTTGCGGGTTTGGTAAAACCGCAGCCTTCCGTATCGGGGCAATAGAGCACATTGCCCTTTCGTTTAAACAGCGACTTTCCGCAGCGGGGGCAAACTTCGTCGCTGGGCACATCCCAGGTCATAAAATTACATTCCGGGTAATTGGAGCAGCCGTAAAACGACGCGCCCTTTCTTGTTTTCTTTTCTATAACATCGCCGCCGCAACGGGGGCATTTTGCTTTTGTTTTCAAGATAAGCGGCTTGGTGTTTTTACATTCCGGATAACCGGGGCACGCAAGGAACTTTCCGAATCTGCCAACCTTTACAACCATATGCCTGCCGCATTTTTCGCAGATTTCGTCCGTTTCCTCTTCCTTTAACTTGATCTTGACGCCCTGCATCTCTTTCTTTGCTTTTTCCAGCGGCTTTTCAAAATCATCGTAATAATGGCGGATCATGTCTTTATAATCCTTTTCGCCGCTGTCAATCTTATCCAGATCCTCTTCCATTTTGGAAGTGTATTTTACATTTACGATATTCGGCATTTTATCCTTCAGCAGTTTGATGACCGCCTCGCCGAGTTCGGTGGGCACGAACTGTTTGCCCTCGCGCTTTACATATTCGCGCGCAACGATCGTTGAAGTGATCGTAACGTAGGTGGACGGCCTGCCAACGCCGTTTTCCTCCAGCGCTTTGGTAAGGCTTGCCTCTGTATACCTTGCCGGCGGCTGGGTGAAATGCTGGTTTCCGAGCAGGGACTTCAGGCGGAGCGTATCGCCTGTTTTGATCTCCGGCAGCGGTGCGGAAGTATCGCCGGATGAATCGTCCTTGGATTCCTCGTAAAGCGCGGTAAAACCGTCAAATTTAACAGTGTAGCCGGAAGCGTTAAAGGTGTAATCGCCGGCTGTGATCTCCGCGCGGACGGTTTCCTGAAGGCAGTTTTCCATAAGAGAGGCAATAAAGCGCTCCCAAACCAGTTTATAGATCTTATACTGATCGCTTGTAAGCGAAGATTTTACCTGTGCGGGCGTTACGCCGGGCATAGACGGGCGGATTGCCTCATGCCCATCCTGCACATTGCCTTTGGATTTAAAATATCTGGGCTTTTTCGGCAGGTATTTTTCGCCGTACTGATCAAGGATGAACTGATTGCCGGCGGCGCGCGCCTCCTCCGATATACGCAGCGAATCGGTACGCATATAGGTGATCAGACCGACTGTGCCGAGCCCCTCTACATCCACGCCTTCATACAGTTCCTGAGCGGCTTTCATCGTTCTTCTTGCCTGAAAAGAGAGCCGTCTTGACGCCTCCTGCTGGAGGGTTGAAGTGATAAACGGCGGCGTGGGGCTTTTCTTGCGCGTGCCTTTTTTAACGGCGGTTACAACATATTCAGCGCCCTCCAGATCGCTCAAGATCTGATCGCTCTCCTCTTTACAGGTGATCTTTACCTTTTTCCCGTTTTTGCTGTTGAGCGCGGCGGCAAAGGTTTTCTTTCCGGGGGGATTCGTAAATTTTGCGTCTATAGACCAGTATTCTTCCGGCTTAAACGCGCGGATCTCCTCTTCCCTGTCCACAACCAGGCGCAGGGCAACGGACTGCACTCTGCCGGCGGAAAGACCGCGGCGGATCTTTTGGCTGATGAACGGAGAAAGTTTATAGCCGATCAGTCTGTCCAATATACGGCGCGCCTGCTGCGCGTCCACAAGATCAATATCGATGCTTCTGGGGTGTTCCATGCCCTGTTCCACGCCGTGTTTTGTGATCTCGTTAAACGTAACTCTGTTTTTATCGTTCATATCCAGGCCAAGGATCGTTGCAAGGTGCCAGCTGATTGCCTCTCCTTCACGATCGGGGTCGGTTGCAAGATAAACGTAATCCGATTTATCCGCTTTTTTCTGAAGTTCCTTTACAAAATTTTCCTTGCCTTTGATAATGGCGTATTTGGGGGTAAAATCATGCTCTATATCCACGGACAGCCGCGCGGATGGAAGATCCCGCACATGACCCATGGACGCCACCACATCATACCCCTTTCCGAGATAACCTTTTATATTCTTTGCCTTTGCAGGCGACTCAACGATTACGAGTTTTGACATATATATTGAATTCCTTTCAGGATAATTTGTATCTTTTTCCGCCGGCGCTCTGCACCAGATCCGCTATTTCCAACGCGGTAAGCGCCGTTAGCACGCTGCCGGGATTCAAAGAGGTTTTGGCGCAGATCTCGTCCACATGCATATACACGTTTCCGAGCGCGCGGTATACCGTGAGCGTATCGCCGCTCAGCCCGGCAGCCGCGTTTTGCCGCTCAACACGCTTTGCTCTGCTTTTGCCAAGGTTTTCAAACGAAATGCTGCCGCTGTTTTCTTTTGCATTCACGGTTTTTGAAGCTGATTCTTTCATAATGGTGCGCACATCTTTTGCGCCGCTGAGATCCAGCCCGAAACGCTCCGCATACGGGAACACAAGATCCAGCGGTTTTGTGGCAACCACAGCGCCCTCGTCTATCAGTTTATTTGTGCCGGCGTATTCCGGCTCCAGTATGGAACAGGGAACGGCATACACGTCCCTGCCCTGCTCTACAGCGTAATTTGCCGTGATCAGGCTTCCGCTCTTTACACCGGCTTCCACAACAAGCACCCCAAGGGATAGCGCGCTGATGATCCGATTTCTGATTGGGAAAGTATATCTGGACGCCTTGGTAAACGGCGGAAACTCGGTTACAAGCGCGCCGTTTGCGGCAATCGCATCCCGCAGCGGTTTATTTTCCATAAGATAATTTGTGCCGAGACCGCAGCCGAGCACGGCAACCGTTTTGCCGCCGCTTAAAAGCGCGGCATTGTGTGCGGCGGTATCCACACCGAGCGCGCCGCCGGAAACGACCACAGCGCCCAGCCGGGAAATGCCCCGGCTCATCACATCCGCGGCTTTTACGGCGTAGTCGCTTGCCTTTCTTGTGCCGACTATGCCGATAACCACACTGGAATCAATATCGGGAAGTGTGCCCGAAACATAAAGCGCTGCCGGGGGATTCTCAATTTCATAAACACGTCGAGGGTATGCCGCATCCTCAGGTGTAAGGATCTGCCAGCTGTTCAGGCGGCAGACGGTTAAAACATCTTCGGCAACATCAAGCGGCGTATTTTTCAGGTGTTCCACCTGCCGGGGAACAAACACGGGGCTCATTTTCCATTCCGTTTCGCCGGCGTCGTACACTGCTTTTGCACCGCCGAAATATTCTATGATCTCTTTGATTCTTGCTCCCGCGCCGAGGGCGCTCTGGAGCCATACCCAATAGGGTGTATTCTTATTCAACTGAGCATCTCCCACATAATAATGGCGGCGGCAACAGAGGCGTTCAAGCTTTCCGCCCTGCCGAGCATATGAATGGTAAGCAAACCGGTGCACGCTTGTTTTACTGCCTGCGAAACGCCGTTTCCCTCGTTTCCGATCACACAGATATCGGAACCGTTAAACGCAATATGTTTGATATTCTCTGCCGAACGATCCGGCACAGAGGCATACGCATGAAAGCCTTGTGCCCTTAAATTTGTAATCTCCAAAGCAAGATCTTCGCAAAGCAGCACCGGCAGGCGCATGGCGCCGCCCATGGAGGCGCGCAGCACTTTTGGATTATAAAGATCGCAGCAGCCGCTGAGCAAAGCGCCGTCGATCCCCAGCGCCTCCGCCGTTCTGATCACGGCGCCGAGGTTGGACGGATCTTGTATCTGATCCAGCGCAATATATTTTTTTCCTTTTTCCGGATAAAACACATTTTTACGCGGAGAACACACGGCAAAAACGCCCTGCGGATTTTTGGTTTCGCTTAAATAGGACGCGAGCTCTCCGGTGATCCAAACCGTTTTTTCAAAGCCGTCTATCAGCTGCGTGCATTTCTCCGGATATTTACGGGCGGCATCTTCGGTAAGCAGCAGAAGATCCGCGCCGCATTCGGAATGAAGGGCATCAAAACAAAGCCTTGCACCCTCCAGCGCGAACTGAGAGGACAGCGCGCGTTCTTTATGAGAAGTGAAAAGCTTTTTGGTATGTTTTATTAAATGATTGGATCTGCTTGTGATTTTTTCCATACCGATTTGCTCCACGGCTCCTAAAAATTTAAGTTTAAACAAAACCACTTTAAGCTGTTAATAACTATATTTTAAGTTATAAATTATAATACATTATTATGCAAAAAAGTGCAACACAAAAATATAAAATACAAAAATTTTTTATAAATTCGTAACTTTGCACAAAATTGCCCCGCCGAAACTATTTCGGCGGGGCAAAGCATTTTATAAACTTTAATTGAGATTAAAGAGCAGCCTTTGCGGACTCCACAAGAGAAGTGAACGCAGCCGCATCTGAAACAGCGATCTCAGCAAGCATCTTTCTGTTAAGATCAATGCCTGCCTTTTTCAGGCCGTTCATAAAGGTTGAGTAATTTGTGCCGTTTGCCTTGCAGGCAGCGGAAATTCTGGCGATCCACATTCTGCGGAATTCTCTCTTCTTCTGCTTTCTGCCGATATAGGCATACTGACCGCTCTTCATAACAGCCTGTTTTGCCGTTCTGAACAGACGATGTTTGCTGCCATAATAGCCCTTTGCGGCTTTTAATACTTTCTTTCTTCTTTTACGAGTGGCCATAGCGCCTTTGATTCTTGCCATAACTTATTACCTCCGATAGAATTAACGAAATTAGGTTAATATTTAAACGATTCTGCGCAACATGCGCTGCCGAAATTATTTATAGGGAACGAGCCTCTTCATCTGCTTCTGGTTCGTTACATCACCGACAGTGGTTTTGCGAAGATTTCTTTTACGTTTTGTTGTTTTCTTTGTAAGAATATGAGAGGTATAAGCATGAGCGCGCTTTACCTTGCCGCTTTTCGTTGTTTTGAAACGCTTTTTTGCGCCGCTGTGTGTTTTGATCTTTGGCATAATTTATTCCTCCATAAATTTATATTTATTTTAGTAATCCTCTGAAAGCCCTATATTTTCAAGGAACTTTGCCCATTAAAAACTCAAACTTTATGTATTTTCCCTTGCTTTTGCCCTTACGAGCTGAAATAAGGGAATTGATTCACCGACACCAAACGGTTTTTTCGGCAGGTAACGTGAGCCTTGACGTTTGAGAGCGAAATACGCCCTTCGCACAAATCTAAATTTTGTGCGAGGAAAATTTCGCTACCATCAGTGAAAATCATGTTTTTATTCTTTCTAACAAGTCTATCATTTCATTCCATTCATGAATGTGCAAATGCTCACACTGTGGTAAGTGTTCATTGCTACGGTCTTTGTAGTCTTTATCTGTGTCATTATCGTACCAAACAGGATAAATACCAACTTGTGACGCTCCTTCAATATCTGCTTGCGGATTATCACCGCAATACCATATTTCACCGGAAGTAACTCCGGATTTTCGTATGGCAATATCAAACAAAATCCGATTGGGCTTTCGCATAAAATAGTCACTTGAAGTCATAACAAACTCAAATTGATTGTTTGGCAGCAATCTGTTTAGTCTTTCAGTTAAGGCATCTCCTGACCACAGAAGATTGCTGATAACGGCGCTTCTTATGCCATTTTTATTTATATAATCGAGCATTTTATCAGCATTTGGCATAATAGCACCCATAGAAGCACCGTTCCAAAAAACGGTTTCCATTTCAAGCGGCGTCAGGGAAAACTCGATTCCAAGATATTCATACAATACTTTATCGCCAACCTGACCGGAAATATCATAACCTATTTTACGGACATTTTCGATATGTTTTCCGAAAATTAGTTCCGCACCTTTTCTGACATCCTCAAGAGTGCAGTTATTCGGATTCTTTGTAACATATTTCAAAAGTTCCTCATTTCCTCTAACGGAATCCCAACCAGGTTCATACAAAAGAGTATGTCCGTAATCAAATAGTATCATTTTAGGGTATTTCATTTAGATTCTCCTTTTTGATAAGTATACGCACATACATCGCAGCTTTCTGATTGCTACACTTTTGTTATATCTTGTTGTGGTTTTTTTGCCCTTGATTTTACCCTTATAAGCACTCTGGAAAAGAGTGAAGATGTGTGTAACCCTATAAAGAGATAAGGCGAACACGTTGCGATAAATCCTCTATTTTCAAGGTTTTTGGAGGATTTTATTAAAACACTGTAACCTCTGTTGGGAGGTCATAATTTACTAATATTCAAATTACTATTTAATTATTTAGCCGGCTTTTTAGACAGGAACATAAGAATCTGCCTGCCCTCCAGTTTAGGGGCTTTATCAACATTGATCTCTTCGCCGAGCGCCTGCGCAAATCTTTGCATATTTGCAACGCCGAGATCTGAATGAGCCATTTCTCTGCCGCGAAGGCGCAGTGAGACCTTGAGTTTATCACCTTTATCCAGGAACTTTTTGGCCTGATTTACCTTTGTGTTGAAATCGCCGATATCGATGTTGAGCGACAGGCGGATCTCCTTGGTATCAATCGTTTTCTGCTTTTTGCGGTTTTCCTTTTCGCGTTTAGCCTGCTCATATCGGAATTTGCTGTAATCCATGATTTTAACAACAGGCGGCTTTGCCTGCGGCGCGATCTTAACAAGATCCTGCCCTCTGATCTCAGCCTCATGCAGCGCATCTTTTGCACTCATGATGCCAAGCTGCTGGCCGTCTGCAGTGATGACACGCAATTCCTTATCTCTGATCTCTCCGTTGAGCTGCGGAATATCTCTGCTGATAAATAACACTCCTTTAAATTTTGGTAAACACCTGCATGAAATAATTAAAAGCGCGAACAGATATGCCCGCGCTTCAATAAACCTACATCAAAAAGAAAGGATACTGCCCTTTTTGCCTGCGCTGAAGGGGAGAACGGGATAAATGTTCTTCTTTGTTGTGGAACTATATTAACACAGTAAAACGGCTTTGTCAACATAAAAAATTATTTTTTTGTGTAAAGCACATGGGAAAAACGGATGCCGTTTTCCTCATTTTCCCCAAGGACGGTTCGTGTATACTGTGATTTGTCAAACTGCGGAAAAAAGGTATCCGCATCGGGGCAATCCGCGTCAATCTCCGTCAGATAGATCTGATCCGCCAAAGGCAGAAACTGCGCATAAATGCGCCCGCCGCCGATAACGAAAATATTCTCGTTTTTTGCGCTCTCCAGCGCCTCGCCTACACTGTGAACAACTTCGGCGCCGTCGATCTTAAGATTCCGATCTGTTGAAATAACGATATTCCGTCTGTTTGGCAAAACTTTCGGCAGGGATTCAAATGTTTTTCTGCCCATGATTACGGTGTTTCCCGTTGTGGTCTCCCGAAAAAACTTCATATCCGCGTGGAAATGCCAGATCAGGTCGTTTCCTTTGCCGATCTCATTGTTTCTGCCTACTGAAAGGATAAGCGATATACTCATAATCTCTCCGTTTTTTTACTGGGACAGCGGGAAAGTGATCTTTCCCATATGCTGGTAATTGACAAGTTTTATATCTTTGATATCGCGGCTGTTATCAAAAGCAAAAAAGTCTTTCACTTGAGGATTGAGCCACAATTCGGGCGCAGGAAGATCGCCGTTTTCTTTGAACCGGCGAAGCTGTTCCCGGATACCGTCCGCCTGATTTACATAAATATGCGCGTCTTTAATGCTCCAGTCTATCGTGCCGGGTTTCAGCCCGGAAACATGGGCAAGCATGCAGAGCAAAACGGCATACTGCGTAACATTGAACGGCAGACCGAGGGGCACGTCGCACGAGCGCTGATGCACCCAGCAATTCAGTTTGCCGTTTGTAACATCCCATTCACTGCTCCACACGCAGCTGGGCAGAACGGCCGTATCCAGATAATCATTCTGCCAAAGCGTCATGACCATACGGCGGTCCTCGGGATGATGCTGGATCTTATCGATCAGTTCCTGCGTCATATGGAATTTTTTAACAATATAGCCGTAAGCCGTGCCGATCGTATGGGCAAATTCCTTGCCGAAAAATTTATGCACCTGCTGCTTTACAAGATTGCCGTTTTCATCAGGAAGAAGCTGCGTGGCATTCCAGTAGCCGTTTTCATCGATCTCCCACTGATCCCAGATCTTAACATCGCGTTCCTGAAGCCACCTTACATCATTGGACTGCGCCTGATAGATCCACAGCATCTCCAGCACCGCCTGCCGGATGAAAAGCTGTTTTGTGGTCAGGATAGGAAATTCCTGTTCCAGATCAAAATGAAAGTGGTGAGACGGTACTTTGATGGAATTCACGCCCGTTCTGTTTACAACTTCCGTGCCCTCTGTCAGAATCCTGCTGCACAGGGCAAGGTAATCTTTATCCCATTTAGACATTTACATTCCTCCAAAAAACGGTTACTGCCACGGGTACTGCTCTTTTAAACGCTCAAACTCCTCGCCCGTAACAGCAAAATGGAACTCCCCGTTTAGATCGGAAAAGAAATACATATAATCCGTATCGGGGTGGTTTATGACTGCGTTAATGATATTCATGCCGGAATTGGCGATGGGGCCGCTCGGCAGCGCCGGGCAGCGGTATGTGTAATAGGAATCATACGTATCACGCGAAAAGCCGTAATCCAGCAGATTTTTTGCATAATAATAAGTTACGTCACACTGCAGGCGTGTGCCGCTGTTCAGCCGGTTGATCAGCACAGAGGCGATATTCTGCGCACTGCTTTCGGTGAGCGCCTCCTTCTGCACGATCGAACAAAGCGTGATAAATTCGTAAAGCGTCATATCATTCTGCCTGCAATAGTTCAGCATATCGTCTGAAAGGCGGTCGTCAAAGGCGGCAAGCATTTTATCCACTACCACTTTGGCATCCGTATTCATACCCAGGTCATATGTTGCCGGAAACAGGAATCCCTCCAGGATAAAGCCGATATGCTCCCTGTTTTGCGGAAAATCCGCAAGCCAGTCGTAATCATAGCCGTCCGTTGTGGAAACGGCAGCATAAAAATCATCCTTAGAGCAGATGCCGTTTTCTTCAAGCGTTTCGGCAATATCAAAAACAGTATACCCTTCCGGGATGGCAACGGAAACAACCTGATGGCTGATATCCGGGTTTTGAAGCTTTTGCGCGATCTCTTCATAACTCATATGCGAATTCAGATAATACTCGCCGTTGATATAGGTGAAATCGGGGTAATGGCTGTCCATCCACATGGACCAGACCGAATCGTCCACAACGATATCGTTATCGCTGAGCATTTTGGAGATTTCATACTGAAAATCCTGCGGCTCGATCACCAGGGTATATTCCTTTGCCTCGCCCGATTCCGTGCCGTTTATATCTTTTGAGATGCGAGCGTAGACAAACGCCCCTGCTGCGATCAGCGCGATCACAACCACACACGCAAGGATCAGCTTTACGATCTTTTTATTCATTCTTAAACCTCTTTATTCAACAACATCCACCTTAAGCATATTCGTGGTGCCGCTCTGCCCGAGCGGTATGCCGGCAGTGATAACCACAATATCTCCTTTTTTGATATAATCGGTTTTCCGGGCAACATCCACCGCGTGCTTGAACAATTCATCTGTATTTGACTTTTCCTCGCACATCACGGGGAGAACGCCCCAGGAAAGATTGTTTTGGCGGCGCACCTTTTCGCTGGTTGTGGCGGAAATGATCAGGCAGTTGGGCCTGTATTTTGAGATCTGCCTTGCCGTATTGCCGCTCTTGGTAACGGTTATAATTGCCGCCGCGTTCAGATCATGGGCGGTTGTAACCGTTGCATGTGAAATGGCGGAAGTAATGTTGCCGGAAAGATGCTTTTGCGCCTCTTTTTCAAAGCGTTCAATATAATTTATATCCTGCTCCGTTGTGCGGGCAATAAGCGCCATCGTTTTCACCGCCTCTACGGGGTGCGCGCCCATAGCCGTCTCGCCGGAGAGCATCAGTGCGGAAGTGCCGTCATAAATCGCGTTCGCCACATCTGTGATCTCCGCTCTTGTGGGGCGCGGATTTTTGATCATGGATTCCAGCATCTGCGTTGCCGTAACCACGATCTTGCCTGCCGCAAACACCTTTTCAATGATCATTTTCTGAATGGACGGGATCTTCTCAAACGGAATCTCCACACCCATATCGCCGCGGGCAACCATAATGCCGTCCGCCTCGCGGATAATATCGTCTATATTCTCAACGCCTTCGCTGTTTTCGATTTTGGCAATGATGCGCACATCATTCCAGCCGAGCGCATGGCAGTAGTTGCGCAGATAGGCAATATCCGCACCGGTGCGGCAGAAGGACGCCGCGATAAAATCGAACCCCATCTGCGCGCCGAAATTCAGATCCTGCATATCCTTATCCGAGATATACGGCAAGGAGAGCGAAACATTGGGCACGTTTACGCCCTTATGATCCGTTACAACGCCGCCGTCTACAACCTTGCAGATAATATCGTTATTCCGGATCTCTTCCACTTCCATGGCGATCAGGCCATCGTCGATCAAAATGGTTGTGCCTTTCTTTACCTCTTTGGGGAGACCCTTGAACGAGACCGAGCATCTTTCATTGGTGCCCTGAATCTCATCGGTAGTCAGTATAAAAGTCTGCCCTCTTTTGAGAACGACGCCGCTTTCGTTCTCAAAAGCGCCGATGCGGATCTCCGGACCTTTTGTATCCAGCAGGGTCGCTACCGGAATACCGAGTTGTTTTCTGACCTCCACAACGTTTGAAAACCATTTTTCAAACGCGTCATAATCGCCGTGTGAAAAATTGAATCTTGCAACATCCATGCCGGCAAGCATCAGTTTTTTCAGCACATCTTTCTCGCACGAAGCCGGGCCGATCGTGCAGATAATTTTGGTTTTTCTTCTGTATTCACTCATAATTACAAGCCTCTTTGATCTATAGTTTGTTATTCAATGATATTATATCAGCAAATCAAAGAAAATCAATATGATTCCGTGTTAAAATTACGTAAAATATCAATTTCCGCTACAGTATTCTATTCTTTATTTCCCCCAAATCTGTGCTATAATAAGCATATTGAATTCACTAAAATCAAAGGATCTGTTTCAAACACGGAGGGTAAAAAATGATCATACGTAACGAAAACGAAAATGATTACAAAAAGATCTATCAGCTGATCAAAAAAGCATTTGAAACTGCCGAACACAAAGACGGCAACGAGCAGAATCTGGCAGAGGCGCTGAGAAAAGGCAGTTCTTTCGTTGAAGAATTATCTCTTGTTGCCGAAATAGACGGCGATATCGCAGGCCATATTATGTATTCAAAAGCAAAAATCGGCAAAAAGACCGTTTTGGTTTTGGCGCCGCTTTCCGTTGCGCCCCAGTATCAGCGGCAGGGAGTGGGCACGAAACTGATAACCGAATCCATGCAAAGGGCAAAAGAAATCGGGTGGGAATACATTTTTGTTTTGGGCAGTGAAAACTATTATCCCCGATTCGGTTTCATTCCGGCAGAAAAATACGGCGCTGAGACGCCGGACGGAATTCCCGCGCAGAATTTTATGGCGGTCAAGCTGCGCAAAGACGCGCCGATGCTTAACGGAAAACTTGTATATGCAAAAGAATTCGGTATCTGACACGATTTGAAAACACGCTGCCGGATAGCAAAAACGGGGCTGAACAAAAGTTCAGCCCCGTTACAGACTGTCGATAAAGTCGGCAGGAACGTGCAAATCGGAATTTAAAAATAGATTT